>Ga0209379_10000042_pt1 | contig 218690 bp, 199 predicted proteins | sample tdDd001_FD_187124 | JGI IMG/M metagenome (GOLD analysis project Ga0209379, IMG submission 187124) | Marine sediment microbial communities from the Atlantic coast under amendment with organic carbon and nitrate - tdDd00.1 (SPAdes)... | ecosystem: Environmental > Aquatic > Marine > Coastal >... | reverse complement strand
CAAGAACCTATTACAGTTCTTGCTAAAATATTTGTACTTCATAATTCCATAGACTATGAATTACAACTATACATATAATAATGATTTTTTTGAAAATGGACTATGGAAATTCATTTTTCAATTTAGGATAAGAGCATAAACATCATATAACATATGTAAAATTGTTAGGAGAATTGGATGAATTACAAAACACGCAAGATAATTTTAGGTCTATTCACCTTTATAATAGCTATTGGTGCATTCCGAACGGGTTATTTTATGATAAGAGGACAAGGTATTTTTACCGAATTTCCAAAAGAATGGTTGTCGAAAGTCCCTTTTGACAATTGGTTTATCCCTGCATACATCGGTATGTTCATATATGGGGTCGGCAATATGTTAGCAACTCTTTGCGCATTTATTAGTAATAGTTCTCTAGAATGGAAACTCCCTCTATCAATGAGCATTACTCTTCTAATAAGTCTATTACTTCAAATAATAATTTTGAAGGAAAGCTATCTGGCAACATATCAACTGGCATTACTTGGTCTCATACAACTGAGTTTAAGCATATATACATCATTAAGTTTTAACAAACATCAAAGGAGTCCTTATGAAAAATAAAAACCTTATCAGTATTCTTTTCATCCTATCGGTTATAACAACTATCATATCGCTAGCCTTGTTTTACAATAGCGGCATATACTTAGATGAATCTAACGCCAATCTACATCAAATAACAGGTGGTGAATTCTTTACTTATATGCTCTGGTTAAAACAATTCTTACTCATTGCAATCACTATGTTATTAGGAACTAATCTTATAGTAAAATACGATAAGATTACAATACCTAAGATAACTTTCCCGCAATTCGTTAAGTTCATATTGGATTTTCTGTTTGTAATCGGTATCGTATTTTTAGTTGTTATGCCACTTCTTATTAATAGCCCAATGAATATATATAGAAGCTATAGCCAAAGACATTTAATGTACTTTATATGGATATTAACAGATTTAGCTATCCTCTATGTCCTTTATGAATTAAGACATATCTATCATTCGATTACAACTGGCACACCATTTACATATGGGAATGCCAAAAGTCTTTATCGAATGGGAATTGCATCCTTTGTTTTAGCGCTGGTCTTTTTCGTTAAACTATTTATCTTCAAAACTTTTTTAACCTACATCATGTTACTCGTATTAATTATTGCAGGCTGTTTTTCTTGGACATTATCTGCATTGTTTAAAGAAGCTGCTCGTGTAAAAGAAGAAAACGACCTAACCATATAAGGGGTAATTATGAAAATAATCGTAAATTTAGATGTGATGTTAGCAAAAAGAAAAATGAGTTCAACAGAGCTAGCAGAACGCATTGGAATTACAAAAGCAAATTTATCTATACTTAAAAACAACAAAGCTAAAGCAATTAGATTTTCTACCTTAGAAGCTATTTGCGAAGTTTTAGAGTGCCAACCTGGCGATATATTAGAATTCAGAGGTGAATCATGAACAACAAAATAAACACACTTATTATTTTATCCATTCTATTTGCAACACTTACCATTCAATTTCTATTTGGTAGTGGTATGGGCTTGATTGTTACCCTTTTGCATTTGCTTGCATTAGGAATAACAATCATTACATACAAACAAGCTGACAAATGGGATATCAAAAAGAACTTCGGTATTTTAATTGCACTAATACTCATCAGTTTCACTTATATCTTTAGAGATCAGCAAGCATTACAAATACTAAACATTTTTGTTTTTTATGGCTTGCTATCAACATATCATATTTCGATGTTGCAGACTCCGAAGCTTATTATTGACAATACACTTATAATAAAATTACTAGAGCAATTTGTAATGCCATTTGGCGATTTTCCAGTACCTTATATACACATTGGTAAACATCTTAAGTTTAAAAAGATCAAAGAACTTAGTCCGAAAACTAAACAAATACTATTAGGAATTCTTATAGCATTACCTATTTTAATGATCTTTACTTTGTTATTAGCATCTGCTGATGATATTTTCAGGAATTTCATTTCAATTGATCTTAGTTTTCTTGAAAACATTGATGAAGAACTCATTCCTAAAATAATTATTTGGTTCTTAACGGGTACCTATATTTTTGGTCACTTTTATTACTTACTTTACAAAGACAAAAATACTGAAACAAATACAGATGTCATCATCAAAGAAAAGAAGGATGTCGATATCGTCGTTTCGACAATTTTAACCTTGGTTAACACCCTGTTTATCATCTTTGTCTTTATTCAATTTAGATATCTTTTTTCAAATAAGATTTTAGCAGGTATGACTTTTTCATCTTATGCTAGAAAAGGCTTTTTTGAATTAGTGGCTATTTCTATCATTATAATAATCATGACGCTTTTCATCAGTAGTCTGTCAAAGAAAAAAATAAATGTATTGCTTCTAACACTTATGAGTTTGAATACCATGGTCATTGCTTACTCAGCCATTTTTAGAATGAACTTATACATCGAAGCCTATGGTTATACTTGGCTACGAATTGTGTCGCAGTCATTTACAGTATTGCAAATTTTAATAATGATTATCACTTGTATCCATCTCTGGAAGCACTTAAACATCCGTGTCATCATTGCCGGCATATATCTATTTGCTTATATATTACTTAACTTTGTAAATATGGATAGTATCATCATTTCAGGTAATATGGATCGTTATTTAGATGGCAAGGAAATAGATATTTATTATTATAATAATATGTCTGCTGATGCAACCGAAACCTTAATACAATATAGAGATAAATTTAAAGGTAAACCTGAACATTTAAGTGTATATCACGATCTCGATAATATACTTAATGAAAAAGCACATTACCTAAAAGAGGATAAACTAATTAATTATAACTATTCAAGAAATAAGGCATTTGATCTAATGTTTTTAGAATAGAACAATAAAAAAAGGCGTCAGCCTTTTTTTAGTTTAATTCACTTATTCTCTCTTTTAATTCTCTCATATTTTTAAAACGACCTTTTTTTATGTCTTTCTCCAATTTTCTAGACTTAAAAGAAATAAACAGTTGATCTAAATTATACCCATCTGGATACAGAGTTTCACGTCTTTGATCAAGAGATAATCTTTTTTCAGGAAGTTCTTGATAATTCCCGTCCTTGAAAACATTGACCATCTGACGGTCAACTATATGTTCATAAACTAAGTAATGCTCACCAGTTTCGTTATATATCACACGATCACCTTTATCGAAGAAAAGACGACCACTCAAGTCAGGTTTATAAGCATTCTTAATTTCCTCAACACGACTCTTTTTCTTTGCAAATTTTGATATTTTTTTAGGAGCAACAATCTCATGTGTTGAATTGATTTTATTGACCCTTTCAATAATCTTTTCGTTAAGTCCCAACTCTTTTGAAATCCATAGAGCATTACTTTCTCCTGCTACACCAATCAAAAGTCTATAAAGCGGCTTTAATGTTTTCTTATCAAAATCCATAGAAGCGTTTAAGAAACCTTCATGTACTTCACTATACTCTTTTATTTTACTGTAATGGGTACTTGATAAAGCTATTGCACCCCTATTGTAAATTTCCTCTAAAATCGCAATACCTAGAGAAGCACCATCTTTAGGATCTGTTCCTGTTCCGATTTCATCAATCAGTACCAAAGTCTTTCTAGAAGACCTCTTAACAATATCTACTAGCGATTTCATATGACCTGAGAAAGTTGAAAGAGATTGCTCGATACTTTGTTGATCACCTATATCAACAAGCACTTTATTGAAAATCGAAATACTACTACCTTTTCCTACCGGAGGTAACAAACCACTTTGAGTCATTAAAACCATCAATCCAACAGTTTTAAGTGTAATGGTCTTACCACCAGTATTTGGTCCAGTTATAATCAACGTTCTATACTCACTGCCAACTTCTATATTTAAAGGAACAGCAGCATCACCCAACATCGGATGTCGTGCTTTTTTCAGATGAATCACTTCATTATCTGTTATTTCAATCTCATTACCACCAATCGCAATCGAGTATTTTGCCTTAGCAAAAATAAAATCATATTTTCCTATAATAAATACAGCATCATTTATCGCCATCAAATGTTCACTAATCATACCAGACAAACGCCATAAAATCTGATTACATTCCTCAGTCTCTTGAGACTTCAACATAATTATCTCAACTGTTAATTCCTTAATTTCGTCAATTTCTATATATACCGTTGAACCAGAAGCTGAAGAATCTATAACAGTACCATTAACAAGTTTTCTCGCAGATGCTTTGATAGGAATAACATAACGATCATCCCTCTGACTATAAAAACTTTCTTGAATAAATTTCTGATTTCTATCCGCTGTTAAAAACTTGTTGAGCTTATCAATACGTTTACTATGGAGAACATTCATTCTTTTTCTTATTTTATCTAATGCTCTACTAGCTCTCGAATGTACTATAGCACCTTCAATGCAGTATTCAATTTCACTTTCTATACTTTTAAAGCTTTCAAGTCCAACCGAGTAAGAGTACAGTTTAGGTGCTGTAAACTCGTATGTCTCTATCGACTTTTTCAGATGTCTTATACATCTTAGAAAATCAGCAACTTTCAATAGCTCCTCAGGATGTAAAAACATACCTTTTTCAATCTTTGTAATATAAGGTGTAATATCACTAATACCACCTAAACTAACACCAGAACCCTCTCTTAATATTGAAACAGCTTCTTTTACTTCTTCAAATCTATCAAGCACAATCCTAGGTTTGGTTTGAGGTACCATCTCATCTGCGAGTTTCTTACCTAAATTACTTGCTGTATATTTTTTTATGTTCTCTTTAATTTCATTGTAACCTAATATATCTAATGTCTTGTCGTCCATTTTTCAGACCTCCACTTATTCTTCTACCCATGTTTTCTTCTTCATCACTATTTAACCTATCAACTACTTGATAGCACTTAATTACACTTAACATATTTCCTCCTTACGTTCTTAACCCAAAGCCTGGGAACACAATAAAAAAACTACAGGATACACCTGTAGCATAAAATCAAACAAAAAAGCCATGCAACAGCACGGCTTAGCAATATCTTTTTAATCTAAAAAAGAGTATGTTTTATCAGCTATTCGTGTTCTCAACCAGTATGTCTTAAAGGTACGCAAATAAAACCCCGAATGGGCAACTTACCTTCTAGACGTATAAAATTACTTTTAGTTAAGAACACTCGCACTCATAAAATTTCCTCCATTGATACCACGAGTATACCCGAGGATTATCAGAATTGCAAGTTTTTAATCAAACTTGCCATAAAAAAGCCAAAATCCGAAGATTTTGGCTTCCTATTAATTACCTTTTCTCTCGTCAACCTCAGCTTTGTTAATCATAACCTTCACCAAATTATAGTCTTTATCATATAATTTGATATAACCCTTTTGTAACTTATCTACCAATGCATTACCCTTGTAGATCTTAAGACCCCAATTCATTTCTCTTGGATCAACATATGCACGATCAAAAGATTTTATCTTTTTAAACTTTTTATGATATGGTTCAAACATTACTTCACCATCATCTGTACCATAAACCATTACATCATAATCTAAACCATTCCTTGAATACGCTTCAGTACCTTTTGCAGCTGTAAAAGGAATTAAATCATCTGGCAAAACATTAAAACTTCCTGGCAATAAACTGGCCTCCATATAAATAGCATCTTTATATTGAAGATCACTATAACTCAAAGTCATTTCATCAAAGTACGTAAAAGACACACTCTGATAATTTTTCTGAAATTCCGCCCTTGCAACAGGGATAGGCAATAATTCCAAATCTAATATATAGTATGCTTCAGTAACCATAGGATCTGAACGAATACCATGTACCGACTCATAACTTTCATCACCATCAAAGGATTCATAGATATAACCGTTCATCAACAGTTCCTTATATATCAGCTCATCTTTAGAGTTAAAATGACTTAAGTGAACATCATAATAATAACCATCATAATTGTGATTCAAACCATTTTTAATACTGATTTCCTCATACTCACCATTATATTCTACATGAATCATTTGTTCAGATAGAATACCTTGTTCCTTCAAGACTTCATGATCTACCTTTAAGGACACTTTATGTGGTTCTGGAATGGAAACATCCAGATTTACATCTGCAGATACCATCAAACCCAGCTCATTATCCCATTTATAACCTGATGAAAATTCATTAGCCATATAATCATACGTCATCGGAAAATAGGTAATATTCCGAAAATTCAAAAGTGGATATTCAACACTTAGATTATCTACAATCTCACCATTAACTTCTACAGGAAATCTTACAATTTCAGCTGAATAGCTTTTCCCTAAATTATTGTAAGTTTTCTCTTTTTGAACATAAACCTTCATTTTGTCTCTTTTACTAACTTTTAAACCGTTGTTAGGATTCCATTTAAGTTCTAACCCAAGTGCGTAAGACAAATCCCATGTCATAGGCATATAAGTAATACCCTTGTATGAAACGAAAGGATACTTCTCAGTTTGATTGTCAATAACATTACCATTAATCGTTATATCAAACTCAGGTAAAGTAATTTCTACTTCATCAGCAAAAACAGACGGCATCAAAAGTATACTCATTAAAAATACTAATACAATTTTTTTCATTTCCCCCCCTTAATCTCAGGATCCAATTGTATCATATAATTTTATACAAAAGCATTAAATTAACCTTAAATCCTTAGTCAGAATAGATCTTCCACATAAAAATAAACCGAATCACTTCGGTTTATATAGTAAATTTATTTTGTTTTTTGTAGCCTTTGTCAACTTATAATCTTCATTAATTCTATAACCAACAACCCAAATGATATTTTCTTCGTCACACACAAGATAAATTTGATCTCTTTTATGAGCAGGAACCTTCAGATCTATAAAAAAGTCTTTTAATTTCTTACGCCCCTTCATTCCAAGAGGTTTAAATACATCTCCAGGTTGCCTGGTCCTAACAGTTAGTCTTCCTTTTACACGGTCAGCATCAATACTAATGCCTCCCTCAGAAAGAGAAATATCTCCATACAGACCTTTAAAAGGCCTTTCAGTCGTTAACTCTTCATTCACAGTCTCATCTTTAGGTATAAAGTAAATCAGATGATCGTAACTGATTTGGAACACCAAATTTCTAATACACACACGATTGCCATGTGGCATTGAGAGCAAATCCATAACTCGTCTTATCTGATCATACGAAACGCCTTTAAGTGTTCCTGTTTCAGTTAAGACAATTTTCCTAATCAAGCGACTCAGTATCGCATCATCTTTTGGTAATTGAGAAATACCAATCTTACAACTATCAATATTCTGATATATTTGATTCACATATTTTTCTATAAACTTTAAATCTTCTTTAAGCAAATCAGATGTTTGATAAAGACTTTCTATAATATTGGGATTAAAGTGTTTCTCAATATAAGGCAAAAGTTCTAAGCGAATTTTATTTCTGGTATAATCGGTTTCAAAATTTGTATGGTCTGTACGCGTTATCAAATTATTATCTTTACAATATTTTTCTATGGATGCTCTTGAACACTCCAATATTGGACGAATAATATCATCTCTACGATACTTAATAGAAGTCAATCCTTCTAAACCACTGCCTCTAAATAATCTCATCAAAAGAGTTTCCGCTTGATCATTCATATTCTGAGCAACAGCAATTTTATTTGCGCCTGTTTGTGCTTTTACTTTTTCAAACAATGCATAACGTCTTTCTCTTGCGGCTTCCTCAAAACTCATCTTAGATTCAATTGAATACGCTTCAATATCCTCAGAGTAAATAAAAGATTCTAATCCTAACTGATTTGAAAGTGATTCTACATAAACTGCATCTCCATCTGAAGCCTCCCCCCTAAAGTTATGGTTCAAATGACATACATAAAGCTTTAAGTCATAGTCCTTCAAAGACCATAACGCATATAGCATAGCTACAGAATCAGGACCACCTGATACTGCTACAACAATAGCATCGCCTTTTTCTATTAAATTTTCCCTCTTTAATGTTTCAAGCATTTTTTTAATCATCACTCTACCTCAATTAATTCTATCATAATTCAAAAAAAAAAGTAGCCGAAGCTACTTAAATCGTTAGATGATATTATTCACCTGCAATAGCAAGTGACTTAATCTTTATTGAAGGTGATGCAATAAAAGATGATCCTGCAGGTAATGAGAATGTTAAATCATTTCCAATAGCCTCTACATCCATTAGTAAATCTCTCAAGTTACCTGCTACAGTAATTTGATCTACAGCTCTTTTTATTTTACCGTCTTCTACTAAGAATCCATTTGCTGCTAAAGAAAAATCTCCTGAAATAGGATTCAATCCAGAGTGCAAGCCTTGTAAACTTGTAATAATCATACCTTTGTTCATTTGAATCAACTCATCAAACGAATGACTGCCTTCTTCAATATACATATTAGATGGTGCAATGTTTATACTTGACTTGTAAGAAGCTTTTGCAGCATTACCCGTCGATTCAATACCATCCTTAGTTGCTGTTTTGTTGTTGTGAAGGAATGTTTTTAAAACACCATCTTTAATAATTTCAGTTTTCATCGTCGGTGTTCCCTCAGCATCAAAACTGCTGTTACCATAACCACCATCCATAAATGGGTTATCTACTAGTGTTAACACTGAACTTGCAACAGTTTCAGCAATCTTCCCCTTCATCATTGACAGATCCTTTTGAACATTTTCTGCATTGAACACACTCACAAATGCACCTAAGAGATTTGCAGCACACTCATTCTTTAAAACAACAGGATAAGATGTTGATGGTACTGGCGATGCTCCAAATTGAGAAACGGTTTCCTCTACAGCTTTCTTAGCAACTGCTTTGTAGTCAAAGTTTTTAAACTCTCTATCCAAGACAAGCACATGACCTGTTTTGTTTTCTTTACCCGATACTGCAAGTACGTTAACATAGGCAATTCCTAAGTTAGACTTTTGACTCAAATCCATACCTTTAGTATTGTTAATTCTTACATCTTGTTCTGATTCCATATATAAGTTATATGATAAAGATTTCACTCGATCATCTAATGATTTAGCCTCAACTTCTACTTGCTTTAGAAACTCTATTTTATCAGTTTTCGAAACTTTACCTAAGGCATCACTAAATAACAGCATTTCTTTAATATCACCTTGAGGCGATGCTATTTCAACTTTGTCATCTGATTCAATAACTTCTGCATTAGATTTTGCTTCTTTAACAAGCATCTCCAAAGAAACATCATCTAGTATTTCTGTGAAAGCATAACCCATTTTTTCATTGAAAAGCCCTCTAAAAGATAAACCTGCAACTTCAGAAATACTAAACTTATCTACTTCCTGATTGAAAACAGTTGTTTCAAATTCCTTGTTTTGCTGGTAGTATACCTCCATATCAGAGAAACCTTCTGATTTACCCAGTTCAAATAATGCATCTACAAACTTTTGATATTCCATGTTTCCCCCTTACTTTCTACCACCAACAGTGATGTCAGATACTCTAATCATTGGTTGTCCTACCCACGCTGGTATAGAACCTGATGATGAACCACACATTCCTTGACCATGTGCTAAGTCTTTTCCAACCATATCTATTTTCTGAATAACTTCAAGACCTGTACCAATAAGTGTTGCACCTCTTACAGCTTCAGCAATCTCACCATTTCTCACCAAATAACCTTCTAATACAGCGAAATTAAAGTCTCCAGTAGCAGGATTAACAGAACCACCGCCCATTTTTTTTGCATAAATACCATACTCAGTATTCTTTATGATTTCATCATTTGAAGACTCTCCCGGCGCAATATAAGTATTTGTCATACGTGATGTTGGTGCAAACTGATATGATTGACGACGTCCAGCACCAGTTTGTGCCATGTTCATCCTTCTAGCACCCAATTTATCAATCATGTATCCTTTAAGGACACCTTTTTCTAAAAGTACATTTCTTTGAGGAACTTCACCTTCGTCGTTAATGTTAAATGAACCCCAACCATTTTCAATCGTACCATCATCAATAGCAGTAACTACATCTGATGCAATCTTTTGACCTATTTTATCACAATATACAGATGTTCCTTTTGCAACAGAAGTTGCCTCTAAACCATGTCCGCAAGCCTCATGGAAAATTACACCACCAAAGCCGTTATCAATAACAGCAGACATTTTTCCTGATGGACATAACTCAGCATGCACCATCGTTGTTGCAATTCTTGACGCTTCGCGACCAATGTCCTTAAGAACATCATCATTATATATCTCTAAACCAACGTGTGCACCGATATCCGCACCACCTGTTTGCATTTCACCATTAGCAGATGCTACTGCACCGACACGCAATCTTGTTCTAACACGTCTATCCTCAGCATATACACCTTCTGAATTCGCTACTAAAATATTTTGTACATAATCAAGATACGAACCTGTTACTTGCGTAATCTCATTCGAATAATTTCTTGCTTCAGTTGCAGCCATTCTTAAATAGTCAATTTTTTCCGATTTGCTCACATCTGTAGGCATCACTTTAATAGGATTAATAATGTCTACACACTTCTTAACCAAATCAATTCCAAGATTTTTATCTACTTCAGATATTGAAGAGGCAATTTCCTTAGCTACTTTTATCAGATTCTCTTTTGATGTGTCATTTGTATAACCATATATAGAATTCTTTCCATTAAAAATTCTAATACCCGCTCCATATGTTCTACCAGCATTAGAAGTTTCAATCTTACCACCGATCATGCTGATTGAATTATCATGTCTATCTTCAGCAAAAATTTCAGCAAAATCTCCCCCTGTCGATAACGCCGCTTGAAGCACTTCCTTTACGATACTCTCTTTAAGCATTTTTCCTCCTTTATTATCCTAATTATTTCAGAACGTTAAACTTTTTTTCTCGTTTAAATAATATCATATCGCCAAAACTGTGTCAAAATATATATTTGTAATATTTAAACAATTCAATCGTGATAACAGGTTATACATTAAAGTTATCCACAGGTTATCCACAGATTTTCCAAATAAAAAAAAGATGTACCTAAGTACATCTTAATTCTTGGTGCCGAGGACCGGAATCGAACCGGTACGATCGCAATGATCGCAGGATTTTAAGTCCTGTGCGTCTGCCAGTTCCGCCACCTCGGCATCTCTACGCTTTGTTCACATTTCCTGAGAACAAATAATATGATACTGCAAACTCATCGTTTTGTCAACAACTTATACACATTTTTTTAAAAATACTTCTAAGTTTTTTTAATTTAGAATTTTTTATTGTTTTCGTAATATTCTAAAAAAACGACACGATAAAATATTTACTAGAACAAATCATTTTCATACAAAAGTTCATAAAAAAAAGATGTACCTAAGTACATCTTAATTCTTGGTGCCGAGGACCGGAATCGAACCGGTACGATCGCAATGATCGCAGGATTTTAAGTCCTGTGCGTCTGCCAGTTCCGCCACCTCGGCATCTTTTTTTTCGTTCACACTGGCTGCGAACAAGTTATATATTACTGCAATCCCATTCATTTGTCAACTACTTTTATTAATTTAATTGCAAATCAACTTTTTTTTAAAAAAACACTTCCATTAAGAATGGCATTTTATCGTTTGTCATAGAAAAGACCTTCCAAATTATCATATTCGCTAATAGTAATACCATCTTTTTCTAAAGCTAATAGAATAAGTTGTAAAATCATAAACCCACAAGGGATAATGTCAGCTCTCTTAGGCTGCAATCCTTTATGCTTCTGACGCTCTAAAACCGTCTGTGACAAGAGTTTTCTATTTAATTGATAAACAGTATCCAAAGGCACATAATAATTGTGTATGCGCTTTCTATTGTAATCTTCCATTTCAAGAGCCATCGATCCTGCTGTTGTAATGGTACCACCAATACCAATAATCATTTTTAAATCGAATTCACTAACTTTATCTAATTCTGGTTTAACAATCTTACGAATATAATCCGCCATATCTTGTTGTTCTAAAAGCGGTACTGGTTCTTCTGTAACAAATTTATCATGCATTCTTACAGCACCAATATCTAAACTATGTGAGTACAAAATACCTGACTGATTTCCAACAATTAATTCCGTTGAACCTCCACCGATATCAATAACCAACACATTATCTTCAGATTTTACAAGACCTGAATCAGATAACCCTTTGGTTACTCCCAAAAATCCTAGTCTTGCTTCTTCTTGGCCACTAATCATTTCAACATCGATACCAAGATCATGAACACGTTTTAAAAAAACGTCTCGATTAGAAGCATCTCTAACCGCACTTGTGGCAATAGCAATAATTTTTTCTGCACCTGACGATGTTGCCATATTTTTAAATTTTTCTAATGCATTTACAGTTCTGTCCATACCTTCATCAGATAATATTTTACTGCCATCCACACCGTGTCCAATGCGCGTGGTTTCCATGTGTTTTTCTGCTTCGATACAAGGCATATCTGGATCCAATACAATCATCCTTACTGAATTTGTACCTATATCGATGCATGCTACTTTATTCATAAATTCTCCATCACTCATCGTCTGTGTAGTATATTTGAAAATATATTTCATCAGGACTAACCATTTTTAAAGTTTCCCTTGCATATTCTTCCACAAACTCAAGTGTTTCTACTCTGTCAAGTTCTTCTTGATATTGATTTAAAGTTCTTTCGAGACTTTCAATTTCGGCCATATATTCATCGCCTTTTTTATCGAGTTTTACATAAAGATCTTGTTTCATAATCGTAGAAGTCACAGAAAAGATAGCTACTGCAATGAGTATGCCTATTGCTATGCTATGCCTTCTTAAAAAACCTCTACGCTTCTTCATATTATCCCTCAATTACTTCATACATATCTTTTGCATCATCTTTTGTAACATGCTCTTTTATATCAAGAACTTTTACTTTGATGATTCTAGAAGAAAAATCCATACTAATAATATCATTCACACTAACAATAGAACCTGCCTTAGCTGGTTTGTCATTAATCAAAATCCTACCTTGATCACATGCTTCTTTTGCAATAGTTCTTCTTTTGATTAATCGTGAATTCTTTAAATACTTATCAACTCTCATAATTACCTCTTCAAAAAGCTCTTTGGCTTTTAAATAAATAAAAAACGTAGCAGCACTCAGAAATTCTTTGTATTGCTACGTCTATATTCGTTATGTATTGAATTACTTGTTAACTAATTCTTTTAACGCTTTACCAGCTTTGAAAACAGGTGCTTTTGAAGCTGGGATTTCAATTACTTGCTCAGGATCTCTTGGGTTTCTACCTTGTCTTGCTTTTCTTTCTCTAACATCGAAAGTACCAAATCCTACTAATTGAACCTTATCGCTCTCTAAAAGTGCTTCCTCAACACTCTTCATGAATGCGTTTAATGCTGACTCAGCATCTTTCTTAGTTAAACCTGACTTCTCAGCCATACTTGTAATTAATTCTGCTTTATTCACAGTAATTCCTCCTTATTAATAAATAGTCGAAAATCATATCGTATAATTTCCGAAGAGATTGATATCACTCATCTCACTATATATATGATATATTGAAAACACTGGGTTTATCAAGTCTTTTTTTGATTTTTTATATTAAATTTCATGTTTTTTTGACTTTTCCCATAATCCATCCATAGTTTCGAGGCTTTCTTCCTCTAATACCTTACCTTCTGACAGTAAAGTTGTCTCAATATAAGAAAATCTTCTGACAACTTTCTCATTCGTAGACATCAAAGCATCACTTGGATCCATCTTTAAAATTCGCGCTACATTAACAACAGCAAACAATAAATCTCCCAATTCTGACTTCGCATGATCCAGATCATCATCTGAAATAGCTTCTTCTAATTCATCAAGTTCTTCTTTTACTTTTAAAAGAGCACCAGAAAAATCAGGCCAATCAAACCCAACTTTAGCCATTTTCTTTTGTATCTTTTCAGCTCGTAAAATTGGTGGAAACGATTTTGCGATATTAGAAATACTGTCTGATACTGTCTTTTCAGATTTTTCTTCATTCTTGATAGCTTCCCAATTTACAAGAACTTCATCTGAGTTTTCTACATCTATCGCATCAAAAACATGAGGATGTCTTCTAATCATCTTTTCATAAATGCCTGTTACAACATCATTAAAATTGAAATATCCGTTTTCTGAGGCGATTTCAGCGTGGAACACAACTTGTAAAAGCAAATCCCCAAGTTCTTCCTCAAGTCCCCATAAATCTTCATCATCAATGGCTTCAACAACTTCATATGCTTCTTCTATTAAATAACGTTTCAAAGACTCATGAGTTTGTTCTCTATCCCAAGGACAACCATCTGGACTTCTCAACGCTTTCATTACTTGAACCAAATCAGGCATAAAGAACTTTTCTCTATCTTCTGGATGAATAGACTCAATATAAACTGACGTTAAATGATCTAAACAGTCGACTCTATCAAGTTCATACAAAGGTACTCGAATAATCTCTTCTTCGCCCTCTATACCAGCACCACGAACCACAACAACTTCGTGATCATCATGATAGAATTCCATTAATTTCAATTTCACATTAGAAGCAACCTGCTTGTCATAAACTTGAATAATCAAAGCATCAGAGGTTACATCTGGTACTTTTTCATCAATGGTTAAACCATCAATAATCTGAAGTCCATAAACAGGATCCATTCTAAGTGTCGTCACAATAGCGTCGATAAAACTCGCGCCATGAATCACACGAAGATTTTCTTCTGCTACATGATCAATCAAATATTCTACAGTTGATTCTGCTACAAAAGGATTTCCTGGTACTGCATAAACCACATCACCCTCTTCTAGCTTTTCAAGTACTGATTTTCCTATATTTTCATACACATCATCAAAATTATCATATTGGTCATAAAAGTCATCAAAGCTTTCAAAATTCCCACCTACAGATTCTAAATAATCCATAACAGGGTGCTTCATCGTCCTAACATAAACTAATGGCGATGCTTTGATTTCATCCAATGCTTCTATGGTTAAATAAGCTTTTGAACCCGGTCCTAAACCTATAATCGTTAATTGATTCATTTTATCTCCCAAGCTTTTCAGCTAATTTTCTTAATTTGCGACCACCAGGTAGCATTTCATATTCTTCATGAGAAAGCGTCTTTGTCATGATGATTAAAGTACCATAAATTACGGCAGCAATCATAATTGTTACGAGTGTTGACAATTTACCACCTAAAATATTTGATAATGGATTATAAGCAACCAATACAAAAGCACCCATTACAAGTCCACTAATAACTGGTTTTATACCTAATTTAATAATATTTAAGTCTAAATAATCAAGCTTTGCTAATGACCAAACATTTAAACCACTAGCTACTGCAAATGCTACAACAGTTGATATTGCTGCACCATTGATTCCAAACACAGGATTACCAACAAGTACATAAGTTAAAATAACTTTAAAAACCATACCTATACCTAAGTTAAGAGCTGGTAACATCTGCTTCTTAATACCTTGTAAAATACCTGTAGTCGCTTGATATACTGCTAAGAATATCAAATCCCAACCAAGTACAGCCAAGATACTACCACCAATAATTGCGCTCTCAGGTTGTGATGAATAAAGTAACAGCATTACTGGTTCAGCAAGTGTTACAAGACCAATCGCACAAGGCACCCCAATAATAAGTGCTGTTTTGATTCCCGCATTCACTGTATCTGATAAATGTTTTCTATCTTCCTCTAACTTTGATTTATCATAAATTACAAACATTTGAGTAACAGCAGGCACCAAACTAATTTGTAGTGATGCTGTTAAAATCTGAGGGAAGTTAACAATTGTCACAGCAAAGCCTGTTAGAATACCATACAACTCTTTTGCATTTTCTACACCAATATCGTTTAATCTTCTTACTACCAACATCAAGTCTATCGAGTTCATGGTCGGCATAATAGATGCGCCAATAGTAATTGGAATAGAGATTACCATTACTTGCTTAAAAATATTCCAAGAAGATTCTACCTTATGTTTATTCGGAAGCTTTAATGCATCTGAATAATACTTCGATTTCATATACTTATAGATTGCAAAACTAACAACAAATCCAACAACCGCACCCGCAGAAGCACCAAAAGTTGCACCAGCTGCAGATTTAGCAGGACCAGCTGCCATAGTAAACCATAATACATAACCTAAAGCTAATCCAACAATTACTCGAACAAGTTGCTCAACGATTTGGGTAATAGCAAAACCTTGCATCTTTTGCACACCTTGGAAAAAGCCTCTAAAAACACTCATCAATGGTACAAATAAAAGTGCTGGAGCAATTGTTTTAAAGGCAATCGCTGCTTCAGGCAAACCAACCCATGAAGAAATGGCTTCAGCACCAAAGAATAATATGGCAAATATAACAACAGATATTATGGCAATTGGTTTAACAATCGCATTAATGATTCCAAAAATACCATGGGTATCACCTTCTGTTTCTTTTTCAGCAATCAATCTAGCAATTGCAGTTGGAATACCAGCTGTAGAAACCACCAACAACCAATTATAAATAGGATAAGGTGCCATATAATAAGATGTACCTTCTGCACCAATCCAGTTGAAAAGCGGCAATTTAAATGCCGCACCCAAAATTTTTATAAAGATACCCGCTAAACCAAGTATAGTTGCACCCTTAATAAAAGAATTTCTTTTTGTATTATCTTTCATTTAACATTTCCTTACGAAGTTCAATGGTAGCCACTGATTTCATTTGTTCAAAGCGATTAACAATCTCCAGAGCAGCATAACGCTCTATAATTGCGGCTTTATAAGTCTCAATTTCATCCTCTAGCATACCAGATTCAATCATATCTTGTAACATTTGTTTATCATCTACAAAGATAAGGTGATAACCATACTCTGTTTCTACAGAATCACTAACGGTATAAGGTTCTATGTTTAGAACCATTTCTTCAAAAGCATCTGGCATAGTACCTATAAGCATATAACCTAAGTCTCCACCCTTTACAGCAGAAGTAGGATGTATAGAATACAGTCTTGCCATATCTGAGAAATCCGCAGGATTTTCTTCATCATTTAAAAGTGATTGAACTTCAGTCAATACCTCTTTACTATCTAATAAAATGTGTCTTACTTTGTAACGAATCACTTTATCTGTAAACAACATTTCTTGAGTTTTAGGATCTTCTGAGATTTCATCTAAAAGTTCTTCCTCATATAGTCTTAAATAATATTGGTCTTCAATAAATCGTTTCAAAAATGTTTCATCTAGACCTTTTTCCTCAAAATAAGCCTGGATAACAGTATCACCTTTAATCGACTCCATATAGCGATCATAGGCCGAGTCAATTACTTCTTCTGTTGCAAACTCACCTTTTCCTGCTAAGTAGTTTTCAATGAGTACAACGCGGATCAAATAATCAAGTGTTTGATCTTGGCGAATCTCACGCATGGTTTTTCCATCTTGCTCAATGTCCCATACCGACTCGCCAAATTCTTTTTCAAAATCATAAGACTGCATTGCATAATACTTATCAAAGGTCTCAACAGAAATAATTTCATCATTTACCTTTGCTAAAAATACCTCTTCAACCGCCTCTACTTCCGACGTTTGATTTTCACCAGTATTGTTACTGTTACAACCCACTAGTAACAACATCATCATTAATAGTATAATTTTTTTCATTAATTTTTCTCCTCTTACCCCACATCATTATACCACAGCATATTAAGTAGATAACTTTTCACTCTTGATGTTATATATTTTTAATAAAAAGTCCTCTAACTCTAATAAACGTTTATCATTATTTAAGTCTCGCTTGGTATATCTAAAAATCATATTCGGTAGTTTTGAAAACTCAAACGTCACTTGCCTGTTGAATAACACAGAAATTTGACTGACTAACTCTAGATCTAATTTTTCTTTATCTGCAAACTCTAGAACACATTTGTCCTTTTGATCAATTACAGATTTTATTTGCAAGTGTCTCGCCAAGGCCTTTACATGAGAAATTTTCATCAAATTGTATATAACATTTGGAATTGTTCCATATCTGTCTTCAATTTCTTCTTCTATAGCATAGGCATCATCTTGGTCTCTTATAGATGATATTTTCTTGTACAGCTCTAATTTATGCTGTTGATTTTCTACAAATTTTGAAGGAACATACGCAGAAATCTTAAAATCTATACTTACCTCTAGCGGTTCTTCTATCTTAATACCCTTAACTTTATTAACTTCTGTCTCCAGCATCTTACAATAAAGGTCATAACCAATTGAAGCAATATGACCATGTTGCTGCGATCCAAGCAGATTTCCAGCACCACGAATCTCTAAATCTCGCATAGCAATCTTAAATCCAGCTCCCAGTTCTGTGAACTCCTTTATAGCTTTAAGACGTTTTTCTGAAACCTCAGATAATATTTTATCTTTTTTGTACATAAGATAAGCATAAGCTAAACGATTAGATCTACCTACACGCCCTTTTAACTGATAGAGTTGAGATAAGCCCATATAATCAGCATTATCAATAATAATTGTGTTTGCATTTGCAATATCTAAACCCGTTTCAATAATAGTTGTACACACCAAAATATCATATTCATGATTCATAAAAGCAATCATAATCTTCTCAAGCATTCGTTCACTCATTTGACCATGAGCAAATACAACTCTAGCATGAGGAACAAGTTTTTGAATCTTACCAGCTACGAGATCAATGTCTTCCACACGATTGTAAACATAATAAGCCTGTCCAGAACGATCTAATTCTCTTTCTAAAACATCTTTTACTAGCATAGGATCATTCTCAACCACATATGTTTGTATTGGATAACGTTCTTCAGGTGGATCCTCAATAACAGACATATCACGAATACCTACTAGAGACATATGAAGCGTCCTTGGAATCGGTGTTGCTGTTAGTGTTAAAATATCCACATCTTTTCTAAGATGTTTAATTCGTTCTTTATGTTTAACACCAAATCGTTGTTCTTCGTCAACTACTAATAAACCTAAGTCTTTAAAAACCACATCCTCACTTAAAACACGATGTGTACCTACTACAATATCTGAGACACCTGTTCTTAAGTTTTCTAATGACTGTTCTTGTTGCTTCTTTGTCCTAAAACGACTAAGCATTTCAATACGTACAGGGTATTTTGATAATCGATTGACAATAGTTGTATAATGTTGCTGAGCCAAAATTGTAGTCGGTACCAAGAAAACAACTTGCTTCCCATCCATAACAGCCTTAAATACAGCTCTTAAAGCAACCTCTGTTTTACCAAAACCTACATCTCCACATAACAGTCGATCCATCGGTTGAACTGATTCCATATCTTGTTTGATTTCGTTAATACACTTTAACTGATCTGGTGTTTCTTCATATGGGAACAAATCTTCAAATTGTTTTTGCCATTCATTGTCATATGAAAAGGCATAACCTCTTGCTTTTGCGCGCTCTGCATACAAAGCTAAAAGTTCATCCGTCATATCTTCAATAACTTTTTTAGCTTTAGTTTTAGCCTTTTGCCATTCATTACTTGATAATTTATTTAACTTAACACTTTTTTCTTCCCCACCAATATACTTCTGAACCAAGTCCATTTGATCGATAGGAATATATAAGAAATCTTCATTCTTATAAGTTATTTTTAAGTAGTCGCGCTTGGTACCTTCAACAATCAACTGATTCATACCAATATACTTACCAATACCATGGTTTTCATGAACCACATAATCACCAACATTTAGATCTCTAAAAGATTTAATCGCACGACCATCTTTAAATTTCTTAGAAGTTTTCTTACGTTTATTAACACCAAAAAGCTCGTGTTCAGTAAGTAGAATATATTTAGCCGAACGTAACTCGTAGCCCATTCGTTCATGTTTGATTAAAATGATAATCTGAGCACTTACGACAGTTGCATCTAACTCTCGATGAACGGAAGATAAAACACCATGTTCTTCTAAAGCTTTGTTGATTCTTGAGGCTCTTTCTTGAGTACTTACAGTAATAATTATTTTGTTACCAGCATACATTAGACGTTTTAAATCTTCTGCTAAAACATCCATTTTTCCATAATAAGTTGCTGCTTCACGAGATTTAAACTCTACAATTTGTTCAAGCTTAAAATCTTCAATACGTTTACGAAGATTCGTTGATAATACTAAAAGATGTTTTTTTAATGATAACAACAAGGATTCATATCGATGGATAGTATAGAGCGCACCATCTAACGCATCATCTTTTGTTAAATAAGATTTATACCTTTCATCAAAGTCACTAATATATGACGATGCCTTTTCTTTCACACGATCAGGTTCATTTAAAAATACCAAACTATCCTTTGGGAAATAATCCATAATTGTATGAACATCTTTAAAAAAGTATCGATGGTATTTATCAAACTCCTCTAAATAAATACCTTCAGAAAGTGTTTCAATAACATAATCCAAACGACTGTGCTTCATTGTAGGCAACACATCATAAAGTCCTTTTAAAGTTGTTATCGCTTCTTCCCTGATTTCTTTTGTCATTACAATTTCACGACAAGGTTCAATCACACAACTTTCCAATTTTTCAATAGACTTTTGATTTTCTACATCAAAATAACGAATGGAATCAATCTCATCATCAAAAAGTTCCATACGAATCGGATGATCATATACCGGTGAGAAAACATCAATAATAGCACCACGCTTTGCAAACTGACCTGGATGCTCTACCATATCTACTTTTTCATAACCACCTTCTAACCACTTATTCAAAACTTCATCAACATCAAAAATTCCACCAACTTCTAGTGAAACCTTTTGATTTAAATAAATACTAGGAGCCATATGGCTAAGAAGTGCACTTTCAACCGTTGTAACTACGACACAATCATCTCTTGACAGAATCTTTGATATTGCCTTAACTCTAGAATGAATAACTCCTTGACTGTGTGCATAAGCATCAAAAAAAGTCACATCTTTAGGCGGCATATATACCAATCGATCATTCAATAAAGGTGACAAATCTTCAACAATCTTTAATGCTGCACCCGTTGTATGGCAAATAATCAAAGCAGCACTATTTGTATCTTCTAATAAAGTAGCCATTATATGAGAACCCAAGGTTTCAAATAAACCTTGTGCACAAATAGGCGTCACTTGATGCTGAATGCTTCTTTTTAGCTCCTGATATTCTCTTGTACTTCTAATTACATTTTCATAGACAACTTGCATAAAATACCTACTTTATATTGTAGCGATTCATCGCCAAATCTACATCATCTTTAATCATAACTTCCATAGCCGATACCGCATCTCTAACAACTGGTACCAAGAGATTCTGTTCATCCTTAGAAAACCTACCTAAAACATAATCTGCTAATGGTTGTCCATTTTGTGGCTTCCCCACCCCAACTCTAACTCTAGGGAAAGTATCTTGTTTTAATAAATAAATGATATTTTTCATACCATTGTGAGAACCACCACTACCTTTTTTTCGAATACGCATCTTACCAGGATCAATATCAATATCATCATAAACCACAATTAAGTTTTCTAATGGTAAGTTGTAGTAATCCATTATTTTCATCACAGATTCACCACTTAAATTCATATAAGTTTGTGGCTTGACTAAAAGTACTTTTTCACCACCATAGTTGCCTTCACCGATCACCGCTTTAAATTTGACCTTCGTCATCTTGATCTTATGTTGTCTCGCAAACTCATCTACAACTTCAAAACCAATATTATGTCTAGTGACACTGTATTTTCTACCAGGATTACCCAATCCTACAATAACGTACATATTAACTCCTTTTATACACGACAAAAAATATAACTTTTTAGCCCGTAGGGACAGTTATATTTTTCTACTCATCATTTAATTACCTCTAGTATAAAGAATTATTCGAAAATAATCAACTAAAGTCAGTGTTTAAGGCATTCCTATATAAGTTATACCTTTCCAATTGACACGATTATCGATAACATTAACTCATTCGAGAAGTTTTCTGATGTACTCTTTACATTTCATCAACTTCTCATTATTTTCTTGTACATTGATTGCTATTCCTAACAATCTACGAATCAAGAGGTATTTCACCTGACGATTAATAACCTCCCGTGATTCCCTCTCTAATATATCACTCTTCTCAACATATAATTCAAAGAGCTCATAATCAAATACAAAGGTCTCTCTATTAAAGCATATATCGACAACATCCACCAGATACCATTTGTTTTCCATTCGCATATACTCAAAATCACACAAGCCAATTTTACCCTTGTACTTAAACACATTATTACAGTCCATTAAATCAAAATGTGTCAGGTAAGATTTTTTTGATTTTTTTAAAAATATTGATGAAATACCAGCTTTTATACATTTCATCGTTAGAGTAAAATCATTCAAACTCCTTGACCACCGCAAGATATGTATAGAAAAATCCTGTTTCATTCTCCATAGTACTTTTTTTGACCCTTTAAATCCCTGTGGAATATTACTGTGTTGCATATGAATAAGAACATTCAGAAGTTCTTCACGATCATAATCATAAGTCATGAACACCTCTTCAAAAACCATATAATTCTTTTGATCTGTTTTCAATAACTTAGGATAATAGAAAGATTGATTCTCCAAATGAAGATTGTAGTGAATCTCATTTAGAAATGCTAAAGACTTATTTCTTCTGAAATTATCAAGAAATCTACTCATTCCAATATAATCATAAAGTTTTAAGAAAAAAGCTTTGTCATGTGTAACAATACGATATGCACTCGACGAAACTTTTTCAAGTTTATACGTACCCTCTTTAAAAGGAATATTAATTTTCGAAGGCTGTAAAAATATTCTTCGTATTAGTGCTCTTTTCTTTGATAAAACCATCATGAAATAAAACAAAACAAACATTGTTTTTAACACAAAAGGAAGCTTGAAACTAATATACATGACAAGTAGCCCCAAGGTCATGATTTTCATTAAATCACTTAAAACTATACCTTTATATAAGAAATTTCTCGCGACCAGCAAAACCAACAATAGAGTAACTAATTTTGAGATAGAAAAAGCCCACGCTGCACCATAAATACCATACGCCGGTATCAAGAATGCCATTAAAAGAATGTTCACAATACTACCTGATACAGTTGCAAGAAAGACTTTCTTCGAAGTCTTTAAATAATATAAGATAACATTTAAATAAAAATAATAGACGGCTTTTAAAGCGTAACCAATAAGAACTATAGGAATGACATGACTTGCAATGTGATAATCACTTGGTAAAAAAGTATCAATTAATATTGATGAATATCCTCCAATAAGTATATACATAAAACTAAAAGAAATTGTTACCAGTATCGTTAGGTCATAGACCTCATCATGAACATCTTTTTTAGAATCTAGAATCTTGAATATATGTGGTTTCAATGCTTTATTCACCGAAACTTGTATTACTTCAACAATACTTGCAAACTGTAATGCAACACCGTAAACACCTACCAAAGCGATTGTATAACTCGTTGTTATAAATAACTTGCTTATGACTGAAGCCAATCTTGTTGATAGATGGTGAGGCATTAAAGGAACTGAATACTTAAGAGCTTCTATCAATAGCTTCTTATCCCAACATAAGACAATCACATTTTTAAGTTTCAAATCAAAATATGCATAAATAGCATATACCACAAATACCGACAATTGGGAAAGTAAAATTCCCAATGCTCCTAATCTTAACACAACTATCAAAAAAACATTTATAATGGCTTGAGATAAAAATACAGCAGCATTTACACGCAATGTCTGCATACCTCTCGCCATGACAATTAGCACTTGTTGATGCATAGAATGTATAGTCATGAAAACAACTGTTACTATAGCAATAACAACCAATGGATAGAATTCAATATCAGGAAATAAATATGGTGATATTGTATTTCTTAATAACATCATCACCACAAAAAATATACCTCCAAATATAAACATGGAAATATATATTGTACCAATTAATCTTTTTAAAACAAAATCATCATTTCGGTATTTCACATAGAATCTTGGTACAGAAACAAACAATGAAAAGGAAGCAATAAAAATCATTACTTGAATAAAACTATTCAAGTAATTGACCTGTCCATATTCATGTGTCGATAAAAAGTGAGTATAAACAGGTAACATTAAGAAACCTATACTTCTTGTCAACACAGAGCCTATAGTATAATAAGATGAATTAATTAGAACTCTTTTATTGCTCATACTCTCCTCTATTCATAAAATCTAATATACGTTTTGCTCGAGCTTCAATATCCAAACTTTTTGCCTTCTCTAATGCTCCTTTACTCAATCTTTCTCTTAAATCCTCATCATTGTATAAGTGTTCAATAGCAGTTGCAATTTCGTCAATATTTTCAGGATCTACTCTTATAGAACAAGTTTCATCTAATATATCATCATTAAATGACTGATTCGAAGAAATTACTGGCAAACCGCATGCTAAAGCTTCAACAATTGCATTACAACAACCTTCTGCGATTGTTGGTAGTACAAATACATCTGCCATCGATAAAAACTTCGGCATATCTTCATGTTCAATCAAACCTTCATATATAGTTTTTTCGTAATCAGGTGTAATAGGGCCTTTTCCAAGAAATAAAGCATACAAATCTGACTTGTTCAAAATTTTCAATGCCCGCGATAAACGATTTGGACCTTTTATCGGTATAAAATAACCAACAAATGCTACTAGAAAGTCATCCTCACTTAATCCATATTTTTTCCGAAGATCACGACCTCTAGGATAAAAGGTTTTACTATCAATACTATTGGGAAAAACATCTATTAGAGATGAGTCAACAATAGTATGTTCTTCTAAGATACGCTTGTTATCAGAAGAAACAGCGATTACACCACTTAAGTATTCCAAAAGTTTTCGTGTTTTTTCTTCACCAAGATATTCTATGGTATATAGTGTGTTTTCTCCATATGCTAGATATGATTTCAAAGAATATTTATGTCCCAGTTGACTCGCTACAATACCTGAAGGAAATATAAAGTGCCCATAAATAGTATCAAACTCTTCATGATGAGCCGATAAGAAGTTATCGCAAACACTCATAAATGCTTTTAAAGTCCACTTTGATGTATTAAATCCTACTTTCTTAGTTGAAAAAGAAATATACCGTGGGCTATATATTGTAATATTTTTTCTTATATATTTTTTGGGCTTTAGAGGTTTTTTCCTTATCCATTTCGCAGTATATGAACTTGGACAAAGTACTGTCACCTCTACGCCCAACATCGAAAGATGTACAGCTAGTTCTTCGATAAAAGTATAATAAGGACGCCCTTCCATGGGATAATCATCTGTTACAATACATACCCTTTTCATCATATTAATCCTCACAAATAAACTCGTTAATCTTTTCTACATATAATTTATCTTCTTCCAATACCTTATTCAAGAAATCATCTGCACTCTTGTCATACAATTGTCGATTGAGATGTTCATAATAATCATAAATATTATTTAGGTAATTATCATCCTCAAAAGATAAGCTGATACCAAGATTATACTCTTTGATTACTTCACCAGAATAAGTCTCAGAATTACCTATCAAAGGCTTCTTGAATATAACTGCTTCATAAAGCTTATTGGCCATTGCCCAATCGTTGATATAAGAAGATAAACGATTGCAAAAAATCATATCCGCACCTAAAAACAAATCATTCTTGGTTTCCTCTGTATATCTACCCGTGACCGCTATTCTATCATTAGCATAATTCTTAATATAATTATAGCACTCACCATCACCGTGGAAGGCTAACTCAAAACGTGAATCATTAGAAAATAATTCTATTAACTTCTTTAGATAATCTTTATCACTTAACAATCCTATAAAGTATACTTTTATAGGATTATGATGCGGTAGTGAGTTAACAACTCTTTTATCCAAGTCTTTATACTTTATGTTATGAGCGAGAATATAAGATGAATCTGGTAGAATTGTCTTAAATCCTTCAGAAGATATACTCGTAAAATACGAGTTCTTAATTAAAGTACTTAAGCTTTTATAAAAAGGTTTTAGCCACTCATAACTTGCATCCCTATAATCAAAAATATATTTTTCATGGTAGGACCTTCTAAGATAATTTACGAACATCACACCTGCTAAACTTGTTAAAACAATCAATTTATCATAGTTTTTTTCTTTTAATATCCTTAATGCATATCTCCTAAACTTAAAGAAATCAACTATCTTAAAAATCGGATGCTTTCCCTCATCAGAAGTTGACTGAAACACATGATGATTTTTAGGAACTTCATTATCACGACCATCTCTATTCCAATAGATTATTTCATATTGAACACCATGATTTTCAATGGCTTGTAAATATTTTTTTAAGTATGGACATACATCTAGATTATTTATAAATACAATTCCTATCATTTCAACCTCCAAACCGGAAGGTAAATCAACCCTATCAAGCTACCTATTCCATAAGATAGATGTAATAAAAGAAATAAAAATGGTAAGGCAATAAAGAATATACTCGTTTTTTCATGTAAAACAGCAACTAAACTCATTAAAATATTAACTGCAGAGTATGTGCCTATAAGAAGGTACATTGGTAATGTAATTTCTATACTCACTAATGTAATAGAACATATAATAGCAATAACAAATGCAAAGGGTATGAGATGGTAAATCGATAAACATTTTGGTTGATAACCAAGTGTTAAACCAACCCAGTAACCATTCCGATACTTTTGTTTAACCAATCTTCTTAAATTATTTCTTATATGTTGATAAGAGATAATCTCAGGATCGTAAAATAATTTATAGCCCGCTTTTCTAATTCTATAATTCATATCATTGTCTTCGGTTCTAAGCAATTTTTCATCGAAATGTCCAACCCTATCAAATACTTCTCTTTTGTAAGCAGGGTGAAACATCGTTTTTACATAATGTTTACCAGTATCTCTCCTAAAAGGTGCTATTCCACTACCAAACAAGGTATTTTCAGCAATCAAAAGAGTAGATTTCCAAGGTGTTGTCCGTTCAACAATACAGGGTCTTTGTCCACCTGAAACATCTTCTGTTTTCAGATTATGAATGTTTCTCTCCACAAAATCATCTGGTACCGTTGCATGAGCATCTAAACGAATCATCACCTCACCAGAGAAATTATCAATTGCAATATTCCATCCTGCAGCTTGAATTTGTCTGGGATTCATAAGAATTCGCACATTATAAAAAAGATCATCTTCTACAAATGATTGCATTATCTCAAGTGTACGATCTGTAGACATACTATCGATAAGAAGTATTTCCATCAATTTATGGTCATAAGTTTGTCTATTTATACACTTAAGCAAGTCTTCAAGATAATCCTCTTCGTTATAAGCAACGATACAAACAGATACTTTCATTTTACATATTCCTTTATAGCATCTAATAAGCAATGACTCACGATTCGTACATCCTCTTCTGTTAAAAAGGTATGTAGTGGTAGAGATATTTCATTTTCGTACATAGCATACGCATTTGGATAATCTTTAATATCAAATCCTATATTTTTATAAGCCGTTAAAAGTGGCAATGGTTTATAATGAACGTTTGTTGCAATCTTATGTTCTGAAATATAGTCAATAATTTTATTTCTCGTATCAACATTAATACCCTTAATTCTTACTAAATATAGATGACCACTAGAATTTGAATGTTCTTGTAAAATTAAACCGTGTCCCTCTAAATATTGATTGTACAGCGAGATTAATTTATGTCTTTTTTTGAGCATTTCATTGTATCTTCTTAACTGTACTAATCCAAGAGAAGACATGATATCTGTCATATTGCACTTATAGTTTAAACCAATGATGTCATATTCCCATGCACCTACTCGATTTTTAGCCAATGCATCTTTAGATTGTCCGTGCAATGACAAGAGCATTAATTGACGATAAATAAACTCATCATCAATCCCTTCTATGGTACGCCAAGTTAAAGCTCCACCTTCTGCAGTTGTCAAATTTTTAACTGCATGAAACGAAAAACTTGTGAAATCTGCAACAGAGCCACAAGTTTGTCCTTTATAGGTTGCTCCAAATGCATGAGCCGCATCTGCAAGTATAATTATTCTACCAAATGCAGCTTGTAATTCATTGGCAGGTTTAAACAGATGTTTTTTCGACTCAACAATTTCAAACAACTTATCATAATCACACATTATTCCAGCAATATCAACAGGAATAATCACTTTTGTTTTCTCAGTTATTTTATCAGCTAATGCATCATAATCCATATGAAAGCTGTCCTTCTTTGTATCAACCAAAACAATTTTTGCAGCATTATGCGCAATCACACTTGCTGAAGCAGAATAAGTATATGCAGAAGTTATTACTTCATCCTCTGGACCTACACCTAAAAATCTTAAAGTCATATCCATGCATGCTGTTGCAGAGTTTAAAGCAACCGCTTTTGAAGTGTGACAGTACTTCGCAATCTCTTTTTCAAACAGTTTTGTTTTAGGACCCGTTGTTATCCATCCCGATTTCAAGGTATCAACAACTTCATCTATTTCTTCTTGAGTAATATCTGGTACTGTAAATCTAATTTTCCCAAGCCTGTCCATAAAACCTCCTATATTTCTATATCGTTCAGCATCCTTTCTGCATTCATATACGTAACATTTTTAAACGCATCTGAACTAAGGTATTTTTTTAGGTACTTAATGGCCGGATCAATATCCAAAACTCTTGATCCCATTCTATGCATATCCGTTCCAATAAAATGAACAAAACCTTTCTTGACCATTTTTCTAGCAGTTCGCTTTACAGCTTTACCATAATAACCACCTAAAGATGGTAAAGACATCTGTAATAGAACACCCATATTAATTAACTCTTCTAAAAAATTAATGTCTTTCTGAATGAATTCATAACGCTCTGGATGTGCAAAAATTGGAATATAACCATGTAAGCGCATCTCAAAAATAATTTCTTTTAAAGTTGTGATTTCACCATAAAATGGACATTCAAATAAGAGATACCTTGTTTGATGAATCGTGTTACAAAGGCCTTCACTCAAATCATCAATCATGCTTTCAGATATCATTACCTCATTACCAAGATATATATCCATCGCTAGATTTTCCTTCTTAATACCTTCTTTTAATTTGTCAAACTTTTCAGTCAACTCTTTCTTGTCGATTACATACCTTGGTTTTAAATAATGAGATGTAGCAACCATAGATACAATACCAACTTTCGAAGCTTGTCGCATCATCTCCATACTTTCACTGTATGACTTAGAACCATCATCAACGTCATATATAATGTGAGTATGAATGTCAATAATTTTTACATCCATACAACCTCCTTTATTGCTTCAAGTGCTGAATACCTACATTATCCTTTGGTACAATCAAAGTTCCTGATAAATTCTCATCAAAGTGATATGAAGGTACCAAAGTTTTAATTGCCTGTTTCAGTTCTTTGTTTTTGTCATCTATAGCTAATTTTTTTATTTTTCCAAGTGATTTTAACAAAATAGTAAACTCCGGTGATTTTATTTTTCCTACATATATTTTTTGATTCGCTGTTTTTTCTAAGCCTTCCTCTTCTAGCAATAGCTCTTCATATAATTTTTCACCAGGTCTCAATCCCACAATTTCAATAGGAATTTCAGTTCCAGGTTCAAAGCCCATTAGACGAATTAAGTTCATCGCAAGACTGTAAATCTTAACTGGTTCACCCATATCTAAGACAAAAATATCGTCACCACTCGCATAAGCCCCAGACTGTAATACCAATTGAACAGCTTCTGGAATTGTCATAAAATATCGAATGACTTCTTCATGAGTTACTGTAACTGGTCCACCAGCTTCTATTTGCTTTTTGAATAATGGTACAACTGATCCATTTGAACCCAAAACATTTCCGAATCTAACTGCAGTAAAGACAGTCTTAGAATTATGAGATATACCATATACAATCATTTCACTAATTCGTTTTGTTGCACCCATAACATTTACAGGATTAACTGCTTTATCTGACGAAATATAAACAAATCTCTCTACATTATATTGATCTGCTGCAATAGCAACATTCAGGGTTCCAAAGCAATTATTTAAAACAGCTTCTCTCGGTACTTGTTCCATTAAAGGTACATGTTTATGGGCTGCAGCATGAAACACAACATTCGGTCTATATTTCCTAAAAATACGCAACATATTTTCTGAATCCTGAACGGTAGCAATCAAAGGAATAATGTCGACTTCACCTTGAGTGTCTAATTTAATCTCATGTACAATATCATAAGCATTGTTTTCATAATTATCTAATACAATGATCTGCTTAGGCTTCAGCTGACTAACCTGTCTACAAATTTCAGATCCAATTGATCCACCCCCACCAGTAACCATTACAACCTTATTCACAATATAGGAGTAAACGCCTGTCATATCTAAGTTAACAGGTGCACGACCTAGCAAATCCTCAATCTCAATATCTCTAATATGTCTTATTGAAACTTGACCATCTATAATCTCATGAATCCCTGGAACAGTCTTAACTTTACAATTACATTTTGAGCATTCCATGAGTATTTCTCTTGTTGCTTGATTACTAATTGAAGGTATTGCAAAAATTATTTCATTAACATTGTAATTCTTACAAATACCATAAATATTGAATTGATTACCTAGTACTTTCACACCATTAACGTGTTGGCCAATACTATGATTGTGCACATCAACAAATCCAATAACCTTGCCATAGACCAAAGGTCTTTCATGCATCTCTTTTGCAATCATGCTTGCGGTCGCACCAACACCAATAATTAATACACGTTTCAAGTCGTCGTGTTGAAATAGCTTTCTATAATTCTTAACTCGTCGAAGAACTCTATACAGAAGTCTTATAAAAATAATCATAAACATTTCTACTAAAACGAGTATAAAGAAATAAGATAATGGTAAAGTACTCCCTTCAATAATCAAATAAGTAATGGTCAGAAAATTAGCAACCAATACTGCTGCAACCGCTCTCAGTAATTCTTCAACAGAGGCATAAGCCCAAATGCTGTTATATAAAGAAAACATCATAAATATCACCATTTGAATAACAGTGTATGTCAAAATGTGTTGCTCAAAGAATACAACCTGTACTGAAGGTATATGCAGATCATATTTTAATACCAATGTTAATGCCCAAGAGCCAATAACAATAAAAATATCTATGATAACTAAAAATACTTGCTCTTTATGCCATTTCATCCTCTCACCAACCTAATCAATTGTGCCTTCTAATATTTTTCTTATCTTTTCAGTCAATGCTTCCCAATCATTAACTTTTAAATAATAGAGTCCATCTATCATCACTTCCGAGAAATTTTCATCTGGAAATCTATACTCAGTCAGTTCATAACTTTCATCTGAATCTTCATAAATAATCATTTCCTCATAAATTTCATCAATGTCTAAATTAGTTTGCAACAAAGGATAAATCAAACCTACTACTTTTAGTATTTCCTCATCTGATTTACCATCAACAGAATCTAACATCTGTTTGACGATTTTTCTTTGTCGCATCGTCCTATCAAAATCACCACCAGCAATATTTCTAATTCTAGAGTACTCTAATATTTGCTTCCCATTCATCAAATAAGTTCCTGATGTTTCAAAATCAGACATTACCTTTGCTTCAGCAGTATTGATTTCTAATTCTAAACCACCAATTATATCAACAATTTCAACTAAATCCTCAAAATTTAGAGTAATGTAGTCTCTAGTAGAAATACCAAAATTTTGCTCAAATGTATCCAAGGTTAATGCTTCTCTACCATATGCATAGGCATGACCCAATTTTGTGTATCCATGACCCTCAATAAAAACTCTTAAGTCACGCATAAATGACATGAATACCATCTGTTCCTCCAAATGATTTACATGTAGTATCAACATCATATCCGATCGCCCAATATAATTGTCAGCCCTTGTATCTAAGCCTAAAATTGCAATGGTATATGATTCCTTTACATGAATAATCTCCGGAGTAACAACAGGTTCTTCCTCAACAGAAGCGTTCTCAATTTCTTCTGTTAGCTGTTCTACTTCTACCGGTTCTTCTACTTCAACCACTGATTCATAGTTATTGTCACTATCAATCGTTCCCAATGTGTTGCTCTTATAGATGTAAATAACCATTAAAGTGATTATCACCACCAATAAAGCAATCACTAAAATTGCCCATTTTCTGATAATAATCACCTCCCTAATTACTCATAGTAATAGTATTGTTTTCTTTTGACATTAACCTTCGTTAAAACTAATCCAACTATTGGAATATTAATCTTCTCAATATTTCTAACACTCTTAACCATATCATCTTTTCTTGTCTGTTTCGCAGCAACTACAAGTACTATACCATCTACATCTCTAGCCAATGACAAGGAATCAGCTACTGCCATTAATGGTGGTGAATCAATTAAGATTAAATCATAATTTCCTTTCATGTCTGAAAGAAAATCGTCCATTCTATGAGATGAAAGTAGCTCATTAACATTTGGTGGCTTTGGACCAGAAGTTATTATATCCAAATTCTTATAGACATTCTTCTTAATCACTTGGTCTGCACTTTGACTACTCGCTATGATATTTGTAAGCCCTTGATAATTTGAAAGATTGAATATTTTGTGAATTTTAGGTTTTCTTAGATCACTATCTATCAACAAAACACGATTCCCTGTTTGAGCAAATGCAAGAGCAAGATTTGAGATAGTCGTTGTTTTTCCTTCAGACATTTGTGAACTAGTAAATAACAATGTCTTCATAGAATTGTCCGTTCTCACAAAATCCAGATTGATTCTAACAAGCTTGTACAATTCTGATTCATAGTTATTATTGCCATTAGATACAACCAATGAATCCGTTGCTTTTCCAGATTTCATTTTCAGAAGTTGACCTAAAAATGTTATATTCAAATAATATTCAATATCCTCTTGATTGTTAACCTTCACATCTAGAAGGACAAAAATCGTAGAAATGAGGTTTCCGAATAAAAATCCTATAACAATAGAAACAAGAGTAAATCTAAGTACATTCGGACTAGAATTCTTATAATCGGCTTCAGCTTTATCGACAATCTGAATATTCTTGGCACCAATCACGTGCTCAGCCTTTATAATTAAGACTTCTGCAACAGTATTGGCAATTAAAGCTGCTCTTTGTGGCCTCTGATCAACGACGGAAATCTGCATAAATCTAGAATCATCCACTGTATGAACTGTTACCCTTTCCAAAAGAGATTCAATGTCCATAGAAAGATGGGCTTTTTCTACAACCTCTCGCCTTAAAGTTTTCGTCTTAATTAATTCCTGATAATCAACAATCAATTGCTCTCCAACTTGTAAATCTAGTATGTTAAATTCAGCTAAAACGCCAGATTCCTTACCTATAAAAATGGTCACCTCAGAGCTATAAAACTCAGTTAAAACAAATTGACTAAAATAAAAAGACAACATACCAAAAAAAACTGTCACAATCAATACGATCCATTTTTTTTTGTATATTTGCCTTATTAGTTCAACAAATGTAAACTGGTTATTGTAATAACTCATAGCACACCTCTATAGTTCATTTATACCCACTTTTTCAAATTTTAAAAGCCAAAATTATCATTGCGTGAAGCAAGCAACTCAGATGTGCCAAGCAAAATAACATTTCTTTGTGTTGATTACACTTTTTGACAATCTAAACCATTTTTTAAATCTGTCCTAAAATGGTGTAGAATTAGCTTATTACTTACTTCCATCAATCATATAATTTAGATTTTAAGATTCTTATTTACACTACAAGAAAATCAAAAATAATCGATAAATTATTAATTTATTTAATAAATTGCTCTTTTTATCATGAATTTCACCATAAAAAGCAAATAATTGCCTAACATCAGAAGAAAGATTTTTATAGCTAAAAAGATGTCAAAAAAAGCAAATAAGCGATTAGATCGGCGATCTAATCGCTTATTTAGAACTCAATTTTACTATAATAATATTAATGATCTGTTATTTTCTTCTTGTTCTAAATTTAAAACTATATGCTTCTGAAACTCCATTTTCTGTACTAAGAGCACCTTCTTCAAGAACAACCGTAATATCAGTTGTGCTAGGTAATAGTTCTGAAGGTGTAATAGTAATACTATTAGCGTCGAACATATCAATATTGTAGATAATCTCTGAATTTAAAGCTATTTTACTTTCATCAATTGAATAACTACTTATATCTTTATCAAATGTTATGATAATCGCAACATCTCTCTTTATATTTTTACCACCATTAGAAGGTGATGTTTGAACAACTGAAATGTCCTGACTTTCAACAACAGGTTCGATAGTTCTAAATGGAATATTAAATCCACCAAATCCATTCGCACTCTTATCTTCAATAGATCCATCTGCAATAATCACAGAGTAATCTGTTCCAAGTAACAATGGATCATGGAAGATTGTAATCTCATTACCAATTACTTCATAGCTTGTTTTAACATCCACTGTATTTTCTATCAATTGAATACCATCTGGATTAACTATGACAATCTCTTCGTCAAATAATACGGTGATTAATTGATCCTCAGGAATATCTACAGAATCAAGTGGTGTATAGTTCACTACTTCTGGTGGTGCTAAATCAGGCGCTTCAAGAGTCCTAAACTGAAATTCAAAAGTACCAAAAGAATTTTGATTCAAATCCTCTATAGATCCTTCTGCAATATTTACAGAGTAGTCTGATCCTAATACCAATGAGTCGTGAAGTACTGTTAAAACATTCTCTGAAACATTGTAACCTGTTTTCACATCAACATTGTCTAAGATTAATTGAATACCTTCTAAATTAACAACTTGAATGTTTTCATCAAATGTAATTGTTATCAGTTGGTCACTTTCAATATCAAATGCATCCAGTGGTGAATAGTCAACCACAATTGGTGAATCTGAATCAACTACAATTGGTTCAACAGTCGTAAAAACTAAGTTGAATGAACCAAAAGCATTTGAGCTCATATCTTCTAATGAACCAGAAGCAATCGCTAAAGTATACTCTGCTCCTAATAACAAAGTGTCATGTGAAATTGTTAATACATTTCCTTCTACCACAGCATCTGTTTTAACATCTGTATTATCAACCAACAACTGAATGGCATTTATATTTACAACACTGATATCCTCATCAAATGTAATCATCAAAGACTGATCACTAGGAACATCAATTGTTGTTTGAGGTGTATAATCTACAATAACTGGAGATGTAGTATCAGATGGAGGTGTTGGCTCTAGAGCACTAGAGTCAATCAACTCTAAGTTCAAATCATTAAATTGAATCGTTGGATAAGAAAAACGTATCTCTTCTGGGACAATCGTAATATTATCAAAACGGTCCTTATAAACTCTATCAGTTGGTTGAATTATTTCATTCGATAATGGTCCTGGAATAAAACTGGTATCAATACTTGCATAATCTACATCAAAGAAATCCTCACTTGTATTCATAAACAAGTAATTAATAGGTGCATCAATCCAATTATTAGAGTAATCTATCAATGACAAAATGGAAGTGTTTGCAACTGTTGAATGGTCATAAAACTTAAACAACGGTAATGAAGATCCCTCAAGTGTATAATGCTCTTTTGCTGATATAGTATTTTCACTAAACACAATGGATCCTTGTGAGAACTCATCATTGGCTTGAAGATTTACAACTGAGCCACTGATTAACTCCGCATCAATTTTATTGTTCTTAAAAACTAGATTTTCAATAAAACGAGATGATTCAGGGAATCTAATATAATAACCGCTAAAGTTGTTGTTTGTAATTTCGTAGTAGCTAGCATGATTTTCAAGACTTATAAAATCAGTCATTAAAGTCATTGGATCCATGTTAAACTTATCTGCAAATGATTGCTCAACTATAAACTCATTATTTCTATAAACACGATACAGAGGCTTTGATCCATTTTTAGATTTCATAAAAGCACTAAATTTCTTTTCTAGTGATAAAGCTACGTTGTTTTTCCAAATATTGTTCTCATAAATAACCTCATTACAGCTTAGATAAGCATCATAAAGTGCTATTGGAAGATTTGCTTTCAATCCTTCTACGTGATTATCTGCATAAAGTACCTTATCACCTTCAGCAACTACAAAGGCATAATAAGTACTGCCAGTACCAGTAGACCACCAATCGTCTTCACTGATAACGGTATTTCCTTGAATAGTTAATTGTTTTCTTAAATCAAATAGTTCTGGATTATAAATGTTTTCATTGGTTAATTGTAGGTTAGCGAAAATATATTGAAAATTAGTAATTCTATTATTCGTGATATTTACGGAATTATAAGGGACATCTTGGATCCTTAAGAAAGTGTAATTTGTGTTTGAAACATCATTATTATCGAAAACAAACGTGTCTAGTACAACTGGTGAAGTTGTTGGATCAATGTTTCCATCCCCTTCTAATCTGTAGGCAGATATATCACCAATAAACTCATTGTTCTTAATAATGATACTATTGATTGGCATAGTCAACTCACTACGAGACCTTGCAATCACTAGATCCTCATTTGAGGTATTAACAAACTTAACATCAGAAATATACAATTCCTGTAATACTGCTGAATCGAATAAAGTTGTTGAATAAGTCGGACTGAAAATCAATTCAGAATTATATTCACTATCACCGATAATACCAACCTTATCCATTTCCATATTCGATGGTAATTTCATAAAATAGCGACCATCAATAATTATGCCGCCAAACTCTGCCATAGCTGCTTTCATTAAGTCGCCGTTAAACCTCGCAGAATCTTCATTGTCAGCTCTCAAACCATAGTCACTGGCTCTTGGATAATTTGTAAATGAATCTAGTGGGACCACTGTGTTTTTAAAAGATGTATATAATACGTTATTGAATATACCATTCACAAGCAACAAGCCAATGGCTACTATCAAGAGAATTATAAAAATCTTGTTTCTCATACGATACCTCCATTCGTTGTAATTGTGTTCAATTGTACCTTACATTATACCATAATTTTGTATCATTTAATACAGATATCCTCAATCTTTATCAGAATCGTCAGACAACTTAGCCAATTCTTGATTGTTCCCAATGTAAACATAGGAAAAGCATATTGCTAGGAAAATATAAGTATCCTTTGAAAGATATGAAACAACAAACATATCGATAGATAAAGTCACCAATAATATCGTTAAAAGTAATACCGCAATATTACCTTTTCTCCTCCATATATTTTTAATTAGGTATATGTATGTTCCATAATATATGAATAATGCAAATAAGCCACCACTCACCATAAGTTCAATGTAATTGTTATGTGAATAAGTTAAATTTCCTGAGACCTTTGCCCAAAAGTATTTAAACGAATCAAATCCGGTTCCAATAATAGGGCGTTTCAAAAACTGTTCAAAGCCAGTGCTTATCATCTCCATTCTCAAATAAGTTGAACGATCAACTGAACCTTTCCCTGATATTACTGATAAAGCACTCTCTAATCTTGTAAATACTAAATCAAATGATGCTAATGATAGTAATATCGCAAAGAATACAACCACTATGATTAAGTTTCTAACAAATCTAGCTCTGTCTAATTTTATATCCTGTAACATCAACAAGAAAATTCCGATAAAAATAACAATAATCGCTTTCCTACTACCCGTAAATGAACTCATTAAAGTTAAAAAACCAACTGGTAGAATCATGAGTTTCTTTTTATACGTATAAAAATAATAAAAACCAAAAACTGCACCATATGCTAATGACATCCCCAAAGTATTAATACGACTAATTTCATTGCCTATTCTAGATAAATTTCCACTAAAAAGTAATGATATCCCATAAGAATAGATCATGTATAAACCAAGTACAATATAGGAAATAGTCATGGAAAGAATTACTTGTTTGATCTTTTTTTCAGTATCTAAAAAATGACTCAATAGTAAAAAAAGCATTGTCAATTGAAATACTGTCATCCATCTACTGAAAACATCCCTAGGAAACGGCGCCCAAAAGTAACCTACAATTACAATCAGGTTCCAAGATAAAACAAAGAAGAAACGCCATCCGATAATAAATTTCCTTTGAGCTAAAAAATATAGAACGAGCAAACTAATCAACAACAACATCACAATTTTTGATATGATCAACGTTTCAGCACGATAGGAAAATATATGAAATGTAATCATATAGATTAAAAACACCCACATAATTACTGTATCTAATGATATAATTCTCCGTTCATTCATAATACACCTACAATCTAAGCATCAAAGAGTATCGAAATTTCTTCTTCTTCAATTCTTTTTAAAGTTTTTACACAATCACTCAGATTTTCTATGCCTGTTTTATACCTATATGCACATATAATTACATAATCTGAGACTCTTGAATAAAGTAGTGATTCAGCAAAATCTTGAGGAGGGGGGCCAATTATTATAATCACATCATAAGCTTCTTTTACTTCTTTAATAAAACTTCCAATAATTTCCTTATTAAATATTTCTTCTACACGTCGAGGATAATATCCCGTCGTAAGAACATCAATCATTGGTTTAACTGGTTTCACATAGTTTACTAACATTTTGGGATTAGCTAATGCATCGGATAATCCTTTAGTTAGATTAACTTTATAATATTCATTTATAGTTGGTTTTCTAATAATCCCATCAATTAAAAGCACTCTTTTATTGTAGCTTGCATATGCTTCGGAGAGTTTTATCGCAACTTCATTATTTAAGATATTGTACTCCGGACTGGTTATCATTAGTATTTTTCTTGGACCTATTCCCATTAGCAAAGAGTCATACTTATCCTTAATTTCACGCTGATGTGAGGTCTTTTTGGAATGGCTAACCGTACCTAAAATTGGTAACTCCACATAATCTTGAAGCATTTTTAAATCTACAATTTTCAATGTAACAACATATCTTAAAGAGATAATATAAGCAGATATCATTGCTCCTATTACCATGCCTATAAAAGTATCACGGTATATCCTAGGCGATACTGTTTCATTATCTGGGATAGCATGATCTATAATTGTAATATTCTCAATCCCAATAATTCTTAAAGCCTCATCTTTTAAAACCTCCGAAAGTCTATTAGATATCTCAGCTGCTAAATCGGGATCATCATATCTAACATTCACTCTCATAAATCGAGCACCAGTTTCAGTATCCACAGTTATTTGCTCACGCAAATTATCTGTTGATATCTCTAGATCCAGCTCCTTTTTAATTGCTCGTAATACTTGATTAGTCTCTATTAACTCTCTATAATCAGCAATTAACTTTTCACTTAATGCGAAGCTACCATAATTAAAATCGATCGATTCCTCTTTTCTACCAATAAACATAATGGTTTCACTTTCATACATCGGCGTTACTAAATACAAATCTCTAGCAAAAGCAGCTAAACCTCCCAGCAACACGCAAATGAAAATAATCCACCATTTATTAACAAGACTCTTAAACAGTGTAAATACATCTATTGTTTTATAGTTTCCACTCATAAAGCCTCCGTTAGTACTCATATACTGTTGTATAATCCTCTTCTAACTTTTCCATTTCAAATGGTTTCAAACGTTCAAACATAAAACTATCGTATGTTGTATCAATAATAATCCATCGATTTTCATCTTCAATATAGACTTTATTCCAAGCATGAAAAACTTCTGTTTTTGTAGTATACCCTTTAATTAACTTTGTAGGTATAGATAATCTCCTTAACATTGATGCCAATATGGCTGAGTAATCATAGCAAATACCCTCTTTCTCATTGAACACATCTTCAATGTCCGGTATATAATCCGGTTGTAAAGTATCCAGTTTAGCAAAATCATATCGGATATTCTCAACAACATACCTATATATTATTTGAATTTTTTCAAGATCCGTTAGGTCTTCTAGTGATTGAGAATCATAAGTTTCTCCATTAGACTCAAACCGTTTAATCTGCTCTTCTAATATCAGTTGCTCTGCAAGTTCTACTACCTTATCATCTACATCCCAATCAATCACCTGAATCGTGTTTAGATAGACGATACGATCGTCTTTTACATTTACTTCTACACTTCTTGAGTAAACTTTTTTATACTTTTCTTCTTTTACATTCTCATACACTTCAACATCATATTTACCATTTCCAAGTTGTAGTGGAAAATATATCAGTAGTGGATCATCAACTATGTCGTAGGTATATTTCTTACGCCCCATAGATATAACAAGTTTCACTTGCTTATTTGTTCCTGCATTGTAATAGAGATCTACAATACCTTGCTTTGAATAATCCTCTTTCATATCAAAGACACCTTCACCGTTATAAATATCATTTCTCCTAATAGTGAAGTTGACTTCTAGAAGGCTTTGGTCAATTGTAGTCTCATATACAATTGATTCTTCTGGGCGCATCAAAAAGAAGATAGCTACAAGTAAACTTATAGCAAGCACAAGTATCCCTATCCCCAATTTGAATTTCATGTTCTCACCACCTAATCACGATAAAACATATCTCGCGTATAAACTTTCTCCAAAACATCTTCCAAATCACTATGATAGCGGTTAGCGATTATTATATCAGAAGTCTTCTTAAATTCACTTAAATCACTAACGATTCTAGAATTATAAAATGCATCATCTAAATATAGTGGTTCATAGACTATGACCTCGATACCTTTTGCTTTTAGTCTCTTCATGATTCCTTGAACAGAACTTGATCTAAAATTATCTGATCCCTCTTTCATTACCAATCTATAAACACCAACTACTTTAGGATGAAGTGATAATATTTGATCAGAAATAAAATCTTTGCGAACTCTATTAGCATCAACGATTGCGTTGATGATACTATTTGGAACATGATCATAATTTGCAAGCAATTGTTTGGTATCCTTTGGTAAACAATAACCACCATATCCAAAGGATGGGTTGTTATAAAAATCACCAATACGAGGATCTAAACACACTCCATGAATAACTTTTTGACTATCTAGATTTCTTGAGATCATAAAACTATCTAATTCATTGAAAAAAGCAATGCGCATAGCCAGATAAGTATTGGAAAACAATTTAATTGATTCAGCTTCATTCGAAGATACAAAAACAATCTCTACTTCTTTATTATCAACGCCTTTAGCTAAGGCATTTGCAAATATTTTGGCTTCCTCACCTGTATCTCCTACTACAATTCTAGAGGGATTCAGTAGATCTTCTAATGCATGACCTTCCCTTAAAAATTCTGGGGAGTAAATGATTTTCTTATTGTGATACTCATTTCTCATACGTTCTATAAAACCTACTGGAATCGTTGACTTAATAATGATACATGTTTTATCACTCAATAATCGAACTTTTGAAATAACTTCTTCAACTGTTGATGTATCGAAGTAATTATGCTTAGGGTCATAATTTGTTGGCGTCGCAATCAACACATAATCGGCATCCTCAATAGCCAATTTTAAGTCTAATGTCGCTTTTAAATTTAAAGTTTTCTCTTTTAAGTATTTATTAATTACGACATCTCTAAAAGGTGATCTTCTAGCATTGACAGCATCTACTCTAGAGCTATCAATATCTACCAAAGTCACTTCATGATGCAAAGATAATAAAATTGCATTTGCTAATCCTACATATCCAATACCAATCACACCTATCTTCATAAGATGCCTCCATTGTAATCATTGAACCATTCAACAAACTTTAAAATACCCTCTTCAAAAGAAACTCGAGGTTTATAACCTACATAATCATATAACTTCTGAACATCAGCATAAGTTATTTCAACATCACCAGGCTGCATTTCTACAAATTCTTTTTTTGCATCAAGCCCCAGTGTTCTTTCAAGTATCTCAATAAAATCAATTAGTCCAATAGGATTTCCATAGCCAATGTTAAATAGATGATAAGGAATCTCTTTCTGTGAAGGCTTCTTTAAAAGTCTAAAAATCCCTTCTATAATATCATCTATATATGTGAAGTCTCTCGACAACTTTCCATAACCATAAACTTCAATTATTTCACCTTTTATTATTTTATTTGCAAACTTAAAATATGCCATATCCGGTCTACCATAGGGTCCATATACTGTAAAGAATCTTAAACCAGTTGTCGGTAACTTATATAATTTACTATAAACATGAGCCATTAGTTCATTTGACTTTTTAGTGGCTGCATAAAAACTTACTGGTGAATCAACAGAATCATCTTCTGAAAATGGTACCTTTTTATTACCACCATAAACAGAGCTTGAAGAAGCATATATCAAATGATTTAAGGATTTGTCCTTGAAGTACTCTAATATATTAAGAAATCCCAGTATATTTGAATTTAGATAAGCTTCAGGATTCTCTATAGAATAGCGTACTCCTGCTTGTGCTGCCAGATGAATAACATAGTCAAATGTATACTGAGAAAGACATTGATATAGTCCTTCTCTATCATCAACAGAGATTTTATGAAATGCAAAGCTCTCATATTTTTGAAGTTGACTCAATCTTAAGTTTTTCAATGTAATATCATAATAATCATTTATGTTATCAATACCAACAACGGAAAGACCATTGTCCAATAATCTTTTTGCCGTATGGTAACCAATAAAACCTGCTGTACCTGTTACTAGAATCATCTTATCTCCCCACTTCAAGAATTGTTAATAACATCATTTTTAAATCATTTAGTATGTTAAAGTTCTTCAAATACGCAAGATTAATTGCCATTTTTTTAGGTAGTATCTCATGAATATAGATTATTTCAGCATTACCTTTTGAAAGCAACTCTCCCTCATCTTTATATTCAATACTTGCCTTAGATGTTAACCCTGCTGGCATAAGAAAAGTTGCATACATCTCATCAGAATATTTCGAAACATACTTTTCTACCTCAGGTCTAGTACCAACAAAAGTCATTTCACCTTTCAAAATATTGAGTAATTGTGGAATCTCATCTAAACGATATTTTCTTAGTATTTTACCAACTTTAGTAATCCTTACATCATTGTCTGCTGTTAAAGATAATCCATCTGAATTATGTTTCATCGTTCTAAATTTATAAATCTCAAATGAAATTAGGTATTGTGTGATGCGAATTTGTCTATAAATTACAGGTCCTTTTGAACTTTGTTTTATCAAAACAGCAACTATCAAAATAACAGGAGATAACAGGACCATCAAAAAAATTGATATTACAATATCCAATAGACGCTTGATCCATAACTGAATAGATTTTTTTCGCAAATAATCGTAATACGGTCTAATGGCTTCATTCTGCATTTTAGTAGGTAAAGAAGTCCATGTTCTCATGTATACCTCCAAATATCACTTATTAGGTAGCGTTAACCAGTCTCCCATTTGTTTTTCAAATGCCAAAGGCTCTATTGGCGAAATACAATTACCATGAAAAAATGTAAGTTCTCCAAATATAATACGCTCTTTCAAATAATACAAATCTACTCTCACATGATTAAAATCTTTAGATAAAGTTTTGCTAATTTCCAGCATTTCATCTAGTTTTTCAGGACGTTTTGCAGTGACACCTTGTGATGCAAATCTTAGAGCCACATCTAATCGATTCCAATCAGTATCATATACAACTATCTTATGATCACTGTATCTTGAGAAATCTACCTTAATAATTTTTGGTTCTCCATTAAAGCAAAAGATCTTATAATCCATTAACTGACCTGATGGATCTTCTAAATACTCTTCACATATTATCCTGTGTTTTAATCCTTTATAGACCCATTCATTAGTATGTTTATAATAATCCTTTCTAAGCCACCTATTCAGCTCAAAAGTCACTTCCTTAATATCCAGTTGAGATTTATCCTTGCAAATCAGTACATCTCCAGAACTATGTGCCCCTTTCATCACAAAGGCATTGGGAAGTTTTTCCCAATCAATTTCAGAAACACTACTAAATATTCCATAAAGGGTATTTAAATATTGTACACCAATCTTCTCTTTTACGTATGCTCTAACTTCGTATTTATCTGAACAAGTTACAGCTAATGGATCAAAACTGTTGAACTTCAACCACTGCAACTTATCATTATATAAGACAGGATTATCAATATTCATTTCTCTATTCAATGCCTTTTTATACTGTCTACGAGTAAACTTCATTCTATTAATAAAATATTTACGATACATTCGCCTGGCTAAATCGTATACCCATATCACTCCATGCAGTTTTTTCATATTAGTATTCATTTTACCTCCCAATATGCTTAAATATTTAGGACATTTCTATATTATAAAACGGTATCATTTTTGTGACTATTCTTTATTACAGATATTTTGATACATTCTTTTGATACCAAGATTCATATGCTTGATCATCTAACACCACATCAGACAAGAAATCTTGCCACATACCTTTGATGACTTTGGAATTTCTTATTTTAAAGTAAAAAAGTATCCTTAGAATTTTCCTCATAAGAGCTACTCTGACTTGAGAGGGTACGTCCAAATCATATCCTCTTCTTAAATATTCATCTACAAAAGGTTTAAGCTGTGTTCCATGGAATTCAACAGAATTAGTTGTAATACACAAATCAACAGCATCACTCAAAATCCATTTTCGTTCATATAAAACACCTTCAAAATCATACATCATGGTACCAAACTCTTTGCTGAATGCAATATTAGAGGGTCCAAATAAATCATCGTGCATATACAATCCTTGTTTAAAAGAAGATTGCTTCATCGATGATTTTATCAATACTCTTAAACATAGCATTGTCTGTTTTAATCCAAAATACCGAGGACCATGTGTTATTAACCATCTTGTAAGCTTATATGGAATTCTTCTAATAAATTTTAACGCTAAAGGCTGCTTAAAACCAAATTGTATCAAGTTGAATTCACTAACTGCTTTGAAAATAATCATTTCATAATTATCAATCTCAGTTATTGGTTGAAAATCATAGTATTCCATTACAATGTAACGTTTTTTATCAGTCTCCACTATCTGAGGAATATGAAAGTATTTCAAATCACATTGACTTAGAGTCTTATAAGCTAAATATTCATTTTGAAAATATATGCATCTTCCATAAATACCTTCGAGAATCTTCATCCAAAAGCTAACCTCTTCAATAGCCATCTTAAAAACATATTGACTCTCAGTGGTCTTAATATACCAGGTTGCTTTCTCATCCATGCTCAATTTCTTTGTTAAAATAATATTCTCATTCAAAATAGATTCAACTTCATTTAAGAGTGATTCCATATGTATCCTCCATCTTCCTATATATAATATGTATCCATTTCACAGGAAAATATTCATAATTACCACTATCTGAAATGGATCACTATAAAAGAAACAACTCTATTTTATTCTTTTTGTGAAAAGGATTACTATTTAAATACTTGAAATTCAATGCTTTGCATATAAATTTAAAACACAATTACATTTATTCCTGAGTAAAAATAAAATATCATATAAATAAAAAACACCTTCAAAAGGTGTTCTAATCGATATTTTTTTTCACATTATTATTTTCTAATATAAACTTTGAAAGAGCAATTTCATAAAGTGCACGATTATATCCTACTCTACAAAGCTCTAAATCAACAGGTTCTCTTGTTTTTCTGTTATAAGCTCTACTATTTTCAAAGACAGAATCTCTGGACATTTCAAAGACAATATCATTTTGTATAAATGAACCTGTTACCATATATGTCTGGAACAATGCGAAATAATCCTCAGTATTCAACATATCTTGTCCCATCATCTTTAAAGATGCATCTATACCAAACAAATTTACCAAGGTCGGTAACAGGTCCTGTGCATCAAATACATGATCATCTGCTTTAGAAACGCCACTGTCTTTACTATGAATAATTAGCGGAATATTCATCATTTCGTCAAAGTCATACTCATAACCAATGAAATCACTGACTTGCTTCTTATAGTAGTCATCCATACAAGCGATACCGTGATGGTCTCCATATATAATTATGACAGTATCATCAAGTAAACCAGCTTCATCAAGTTCATTATAAAAAGCTTCCAGTGCTCGATCTGTATAACGAACACTCTCAATATAGTTTCCTAGGAATTCACCTTTAATATCACCTACATCAATATCAACAAGTTCCTCTGGCAACTCATATGGATTATGATTTGTTAATGTCACAAAGAAACCATAAAAAGGACCTTGAGTATTCTTAAGAATCTCTACACCTTGTCGAAATAATGACGTATCAGAAAGTCCCATCCCAATAACTTCATCCATTTCCAATCGCTCTTTACTATAAAATTCATTAAAGCCTTGATTAGGATAAGCGACATCTCTACACCAAAACGATGCTTCATTACCATGGAAAGCCATCGTCTCATAACCGAGCTCCTGCAATAAAACAGGCAAACCTCTAAACTCTGTATTCTGATATCTATCGTAACTAATACCCTCCATACTTGGGTACAAGGAGTTATGACTTGAGAACTCCGAATCTGATGTGTTCCCCCTACCAAGTTGTTGATAATAACTACTAAAGTAAAAGCTATCTGACTCAACTAAGCTGTTAAGAAAAGGCATGATTTCTTGACCATTACATTCCCTTAAAAGCATCATATCCTGCAAGGACTCCACTTGAATCGTAATCAAATTCTTACCTTTAAAAATACCTGCGTACTCTTTTACTACTTCTTCTACGATTTCTTCTTCCACAATTTCTACTGTGGGTTCTAGAAGAATAACTTCTTCTTTTTCAGAATATATTTCAAAACCATCCTTTACGTGATAAAGAAAGAATTCCTGATTTACAACTGACATACCTGTTGGATTTCCAAATGAAGCCAATGTAACAAAAGGAACAATTGAAACAACTATTAATGCAGTTGTGTACTTATGTTTTATTTTAAAGAATGATTTCTTCTTAATGCAAAAGAACAATAACACAAGCAGATCTAAGAAAAGCAAAACATCCATGGGTCTAATCAAACCAAATAACACATTGGATACACTTTCGACAAACTTCATCTGACTAAAATTTGCAAATGATAACAGCTTGTTAAAGTATCTAAAATATAATACTTCGCCTTCCATAATAAAACTTATAAGCCCTGCAATACTTAATGAAATCCAAGGTTTTTTTGACAGTATCAAAATACCACCATAAATTACATAACTAATTAATACTATAAGAACAAAATAATGACTTACATGAGTCATCGAATAAAAATAACATAGTTTTAATAATATTGCCGTAAACAATAAAACAAATGGGATCTTTTCCTTCATATCAAACCTCCAACCATTAAAAGTTTAACATTCAAGCGAATCCCATTCAATGCTTATTCTACTTTAAATTTATCCATTTCATGATTTAATTGAAGTGCTATTTCATTAAGTCTTTCTGCTGATGACGCCACTTCGGAAACAGCTGTTCTCTGTTGATCAGTAGCAGCACTAACCTCTTGTGCACCAGCAGCTGTTTGTTCTGATACTGCAGAAATATTAGATATTGAAGAAACCAACTTATTCTTATCATCTGTTAAAAGCTCCACTGAATGACTTATCTGATCAATTTTCGAGGCAATTACTTCAATTGACTCAGAAATAATTTTGAACGAATCTCTCATTTCATCAACGGCAACAGTTTGTTTCTTAGTAATATCCTCAACTGATTTCATTTCAGTAACAGTCTTTTCACTATCCCTCTGAATATTAGAAATAATAACTCTAATTTGTTCTGCCGATTGATTGGATTCTTCAGCAAGTTTTCTGATTTCATCTGCTACAACTGCAAATCCACGACCATGTTCTCCAGCGCGCGCTGCTTCTATGGATGCATTTAAGGCCAACAAATTAGTTTGTTCAGCTATACCTGTAATAGCAGCTAATATACTGTCAATGTCTTTGGTTTGAGTATTCAATTGATTAATTGACTCACCAATTCTCGCACTAGCCTCACCAGATGCTCTTGTACTTTCAGATAATACACCTATTTTTTCAGCACCAATTTCATTGGCTGTTAATACTTGCTTAGTTGAATCTATCATTGCATTGGTATTGGCATTCAAATCTTCAAATTTAGATGCTAAACTATAAGCTACCTCTGCAGAAGTTTCAGTATCAGTTGCTTGTGATTGAGCACCCTGAGCAATTTCTTCTACTGTACGACCAACCTCATCTGCACTAGCAGCAGCCTGCTCTGAGTTTGCAGCTAAGCTGGTTGCAGCTTCAGAAACTTGAATAGATAGTTCTTTCACACCTTGCATCATCTTTCCTAAACTACTAAATGTTTCTCCTAAGAAGATAGAGAGAGTTTTCATTTCATCTTGACCTGTTACTTCAAAATCTGCAGTTAAGTCACCATCTCTTGCTTGTTCTGTTCCAGATACAATCACTCTCATACGTTTTGTAAGACTTCTAGTAAACAACGTCGATAAAATGACAGCTACAACTAAACTGATAATACCAATCACAATGATTAACATCAAAACTGTGTAGCCTGCACTTAATACCTCGCTTTTTTCAATTGTTGCTAATACAGTCCATCCAAGATCTGTTGTCAAATAATATGCAAATCTTTCATCACCTTTAATAAGTTCAGGTGGTTCTGGTGTTAAACCAAGTGCAACACGAGATTCTGAAAAACTTTCATCAAAAACAGGTGGTTCTTTTAAGTCTTTGTTTGGTACATACTCAAATTGACCCGATTCACCAGCTATATTGTTGATAATGCCTTTATCTCGAATATCGAGTCCAACAACTTCAGGATTTGGATGTGCAATTAGTAGACCGCTTGGTGAAATAATAATCAACTCTCCTGATTCACCTAGTTTATAGTCTTTTAAAGATGTTACCAAATCACTTAGCATAATGTCTGATGCAACTACACCCATTGTCTGATTATTTTTCTTCACAACTCTACCATTAGAAATAACCATACTACCACTGCCTGCATCCTGATATGGTTCTGTCCAGGAAACTTGGTTACTGGTAACCGCTGCCTTATACCAAGGTCTTTCTTTAGCGACAAACCAATCTGGTAATTCCGTTGGTGGATAGATATGCATATTTCCCGTTTCTGTCCCAACATAAATATTGCTTAAACCGTTATAAACTTCTAAAGAAGTCTTTAACTCCTCCATCGCTTTATTTAGTGCAGCTTGTGAGTTTTCCATATTTTTAATATCATCGTTTCTTGAAGAATTCTCAATTAAGCTACCATAACTATTTAAATAATTATCTATAGATCCAACTGTTGCTTCTAGAAATTTTGAAGCTGAATTGTCCGTTGACTCTATAAGCGATGAATTAGAACTAATAAATGATATACTACCTAAAACTGTTAATGGTACAATGATTACCAATAGAAACATCACCATTATTTTAAATCCCATACTCATTTTCATAATTTTTACCTCCTATATATGTTATATACCACAGAACATATTTTTAAAGCAAAAAAAATTCTCAGACTATGTCTGAGAAACATCAATAATAGAAATATTGGTAATAGATAAGAGTGCTATTGCCATATATAAAAATGCTAAGTATATAGCATAAATATAAGAAAAATAATCCGATACCCATTGCCATTCAGCGATCAGACCACCTACGAAAAATTGAATCAGCACTTCCAACATAATAATACTAACAAATGTAAGTATAAGTTGCTTAAATGTATTTTTAACATTGGCCCGATTAACATATTTATAATAAAAGAAAATACCTATAAACAACAATATACTCCTAATCAATGTTTTATGATATTTAAACAAAAATACATCTAAAAGAAATATGACCATAACAAAGCTAAGCGTTCCGATAAGAAGTCTCTTTTTATCAGATTTTGCCTTTGTTAAATACATATTCAATAAGTAAATTCCTATAATTTCACAGATAAGCATCAGAAAATATAGCAGTGGATGAATAATGAACTTCATATTATCTCCTCTTGTATAATGAAACTAAGTATTTTAGCTACTGTTTCAATAATTAATTTTTATTGTATATATAACATCATTTCACTGAAAAACATTTACCCTTACAACTCCTTTGCATCGACCATAATAATGAAAAGAGTATCATTTTCTAGTTGATACATATAAATTAATTTTTCTCGCTTATCAAATGTATAAGCCTTAACAACACCTTCTTCTGATGCTTTTATTTCCTCTATAGAATCAGACACAATTGGCAAAGGCATTACTTCACCAATTAACTCATCTAGTGGATGATAAAGAAATTTCAACTCAGGATCTAGAATAAATGCATAACCTGTGTTGCCTATCTTCATTTCCTCTATTAATTTATAGTTCTCCAAATCTTGTTTATACAGATCTCTACTTTCTATTGCAATTTCTTGAAACGCTACAAGATTTGCTTCATTTGTTCTATCTGAAGAAACCTTTATACCTACACTCATTAAAATTGCTAACAATAAGGTAATTCCAATAATCCATTTTTTCATTTTTTTCTCCAAATCTTATCTTATGCCACTTAATCTCTAAACAATCAAATTATATCCTATCATGGTTTCATATTCTTTTAAATAGAATCTACACATCTCATTCATGAAACATCCAACATTTAATTCAATTATACACGATATAAAATCAACTTTCATATATGATTATATCCACATTCAATAAAAACAAATGTGGATAGTTCTTTGATTCTAGAATTTATCCACAGACTTTTTAACACTATCTTGATTTTGTATAACAGAGTTCATATCTTTCTGGGTGAAAATAGTTTACAGAGTAATCTACAACGCTTTCATCATCTGCATAAGTCTTATTCTCAACAACATTGATTGGTGTGTTGATAGGCAAATTAAATAACTCAGATAAAGCTTTATCTACTAATGATGGTTTTATTGTATGTGTTTGATGTGTAATCTCTATATCTTTTATTTCATGGAAAAAATCAAACTTTGATTTGCTGAGGTAACTTAAGGATAACTCTGGAAATCGATCCACTGAGATATGAGTTACCTCAAATAGAAAAATTAAACCATCGGCTTTTCTCAGACGTTCTACATAATACACTTTATCTCCTTGTGAAAGCCCTAATATTAGTTGTAGTTCCTCACTTGCATCTCTAATCTCATAAGTTACTATTTCAGATGAGACTGCTTTGCCAAGTTGTTTCATTTGTGTTTCAAAACCTAAAATACTTGGAGCTGATAAAGTTTTTTGGTTAACAACTCGAGTACCCGAGCCCTGTATTCTAGTTAAATAACCCTTCGCGACAAGGTTATCAGTTGCTTTTCTAACGGTTACACGACTTACACCATATGTCTTGGCAAGTGCATTTTCTGTGGGTATTTTATCATCTGGTAAATACTCTTTATCTTGTATTTTCCTTAATAAATCATTTTCTATTTTTTTATATTGTGCTAATTGCTTCTTCATCATAATCTCCTTACCATTATTATAGCCATTATAATCTCTAAATACAAATAACTAATAATTTGTATTTACATATTTATATATTTGTATTGTCACTATTTCTAATCAATGTTATACTATTCATAAATAAGGAGATGACTATGGATAGATTGCAGAATAAAAAAATCACATTAAGGGATGTTCTAGCCGAAGATAGAACACTACTTGCAAACGAAAGAACCTTTTTAGCATATTTAAGAACAGCATTCAGTCTAGCTGTCGCTGGTCTAACTTTTATAAAATTTTTCGAAGGATCATCGTATATATGGATTGGTAGGATTTCTATCATTCTAGGTATTGTTACTGCTATTCTAGGCGTTATCAGGTATAAAAAAATAAGAGAACATATAAAAACTTATAAAGAATATGTATAAAAAAGTGTGGATAGTTTCTCAAAAAAGAAAACTATCCACACTCTTATTGACATACAATACATCATATATTAATTACAAATCTAAATTGAATTTCTGGTTTCTATTATTGGTAGTATATCGTCACAAAATATACTGCTAAAAAAAACGTTGAAAATTCAACGTTTATTGTAGTGTTTCATAGTATTCTTCTAATGTCATATGATTCTCATATAAGTGATTTGCCAATTCAATGCCCACATATCTTAAATGCCATGGTTCATAATTATAAAGCGTAATTTCAGTTTTATCCTTTGGATATCTAACAATAAATCCAAAACGATGAGCGTTCTCTTCCACCCATTGTCCCTCAGCTTCTTCTCCAAAAGATTCTACTAAATCAAATCCAACACTCTCTGAGGTAATATCCATACTCATACCTGTTTGATGTTCACTATGTCCAGGTCTCGCACTAAACTTGTCTGCTTCTTCTTGACCATACTTATTAACCCAATGAGCATAAACAGCCTCTTGTCTAGCATACGATCGATAGCCAGATAATGCATAAAGTATATGTCCCTGTGATTCAGCATTATCAAACAGCTTTTCTAACGCATGAGCTGCACCGGTTCTTAATTGTCTCTTTTCATCAGCATGATCGAATGAGAATCTAACCTCAGGTTCTATCAAACCTGAGGGAACATAATCACTTGGAAGGTGGTTAAGTTTATTACAGAGAACATATAATGATTCTGGATTACTCACTTCTAAGATGATCTCTGGATTATAATTATAATCATCAGCATTGATCAAATCCACAAATTCTATCATCTTAACATCCTCATCATATTCACTGGCAGTAATATCCTTAAAGACACCTTCAAATTTATTTTCTTCTATAATGACTACTTCTTCTAGCTCTTCTTCTTTGACTTGCTCTGTTACAGGCGTCTCAACTACTATTTCATCCTCAATTTCATCAGGCATCACAAGATCTACTTGAACTGTTTTTTCAACATTAGATGCTTGACCACAACTGACTAATAGTAATGTCAAAGATATTATCCATAATTTTTTTCTCATAGACTTAATCCTGTAAGTAGATGAAATAAGGTGCAATTGTACCATACTCATTTTCCAATACAGAATCATAATCTGTATAACTCTCATCATCATCTAACTCATATAAACTAATGTATTCATATTCATTGTCTGGATAGAATGAGAATATAAATCTTTTACCACTTTCATAACTAACAACTAAAATATCATCTACTCTTGAGAAGTAATTTGTTTCATCAGAGTAACTTATTTTTCCTAAATCGGCTAAGTGAGATCTTATACCATCTCTATCATACCAATCATAGTCCCATCTATAATAATTATTTATATCATATGACGGTAATATCGAAGCATTTAAACCGCTATCTAAAAGTGACTGGTCTAATGAAGTATCTAATGAATAGTAACTGTATATAGTTTGCATAACATGCCATTTACCACTGTATTTCTTTAAAACATATTGCGATACACTTTGTGGATAATCACCAGGTGCTGCAATCAAATAAGCCCATTCACCATCTGATTTAAGATAGTTAATAAATATTGAATTATCACTGTAAATATAATTACTGACAACATTCGCAATTTCTTTTCTATCTGAATTACCTCTATGAAGTAAATTTGCAGCTTTCATGCTCTTTAAATCTTTTATACCATAATAATTAACAGCTTCGTTTTTAGTATCAAATTCTTTAAGCATTTTGTATTCATTGAAATAATAACATTTTCCATAGGCTACAGCAGATAAGAAATATTTGTTATCTCTATAATATAATTCAAATTCAATATCTCTATCTATTTTTAGTCGTCCATAGTCCACTAAGTCAGAAACCGTTAATAGCTTCTCAGACTGTAGTGAATACGGTCGATCGTAATAACTAAAAATATCATCACTAATATTATTTCTTTGTACATAATCATTCAACTCGTCAAATATTTTATCTGCATTTTTTTCTACATTTTCCTCTAATATTTGTTGAGCCATTTCATCGTACTTTTCATCCATATCAACTCTTACACGCTTAATTTCATCAACTACAACTTGTGACTTATCTTCATCTAAATACAATGAATCTGCAATAAATGAATCCATCATTGAATCAGCTGCTTCAGCATCTATAAAGTATAAATATTTAGCCATGAATTCTTCTTTATTGAGTGCTTCATATAAGAATGATTTTAATGCCTCATCATCTCTTTCTGACAATACAACTTTCATATCCTCTATCATCTGCACTCTTGGCACTTGCATACTTCTAAATACAACTGATTTTTCTGTGTCAAAAGACTCATATCCTTCGTTGATTAAATTATAAAAGTATTCTTTATCCAAAGAAACCTTATACTTAATACTTGTCTCTTTAAACTCAAATGATGCATCTTCTAGATAAATTGGACAATCCACAGGCTGAATTTTTGAAGATATCATATTCTTGATAGGTAGACCAATCTTCTTATCACCTATAGAAACACGTTCAACCACAGGAATCAGTTGATTGTTTTCAAACTCTAAAGAAGCATCAATAATTGCTGTCGTATGAATAAAAGCATTCTCAACTTGAACGTTAATCTGACGATTCTGATAGAAAATATCCGTAATTTCTAACCCTAAAGGTAAGCTCATATTCAAATCAACATATTCATCTAATAAATAATTTATATGTTCATCCTTCAATGTATAGCCAGCAGTTAAACCATCAAACTCTTCTAATCTTAATACTTTAAAATAATCCTCAGCTTCAAACTCTGCTTCATAATCAGCCTCAACTTGTGATGTATTCAAATAAATACCTGTGGTCACAATCATACCAATAAATATTACTAATGCGGCCAATAAAACGACTTTACCAACATTTACTTTCTTTTTTGGCGCATCATCTTTAGCAGCTTTCTTTTCTAACTTCAAAGCAGCTTTTTTTTCTTTTGCAGCCAATTTTTCTGCTTTACTTTTTTCTTTATCAGTATCGATCTGCTTAATTGATTCCTGTTCATCTTCAGTTTTCTCAACCACAATTGGATTTTCTTTTACTTCTACCTTTTCAATTGGTTCTTCTTTAACTACTACTGGTTCAATTGGTTCTTCTTTAACTACTACTGGTTCAATTGGTTCTTCTTTTTCTTCTACTACTGGTGTTTTTTGACTTTCAATAACATTAGTATCAAGTAGATTATGTCCACATTTAGCGCAGAACTTTCCTTTCCCCTTCTCTGTACCACACGATGGGCAAAGTTCCTTCATTTCTACAACCTCTACAACTTCTACAACCTCTTGTAATGCATTACCACATTTGCTGCAAAACTTACCTTTTTCAAAAGTTAGATTACATTGTTTACATTCCTTCATTTCTACCCCTTTATACATATTTATTCAAGCATCCTCTACGAGCAGGTATGCAAGTTTACCATTATATTAGCCTCACGGATTTTATTCTTTTTCCATTTCAAAGAGAAATTTAAATTCTCCTTCTCCAACACAACCATAATAAATTTCCATATCATCTTCATAAGCTACAGCATAAATTATATTATTATACTCATATAATTCTTCAATATCATACTCCAAAGCTACTTTCTCATTGTCTTTTCCATCTACTTTATAAACTTCTTCATCAAGTAGATAATAAAGCACGCCACTTGAACGGTCCATAGCAATATCATCTGGCTCATCAGTTATCCTTACTGGTAATTTTTTCTTGTATAGATACAGTTCTTCATCCTCAGTCAAGTAATATAAGTGCTTTAGGTCATGTGAAACATACATTTCCCAGACATCATCAATCAACTTCTCAGCTTTTTCATCGCCCCTAGTATCTTTAAGATACATAATATCATCCTTGTCTAAGTACATTGCAGATTTACTATCATTAGTAAAACCAATATCCCAAGTCACACCTCTAATCATTCGCTTTGCTTCAAATGACTCATCTAGGTAATATGTTGAGTTCCCCATTTCGAATGTAGCATCTCTAAAATCACTGTACCCACTCGTCATTGAAGATAGATAAGTAGAAACATAACTATTGTATTTCCGACCTCTTCGATTGGGCATTATATACATCTGATCAGATTTAATCTTTTCCTCTTTCTGACCATCAACGGTTATGTAAGTTGCCTCGTCATCTTGAAATATCGCTTGAGTCATGTCATTATTAAACAAGAAATGGACTACATCAATATCTGATAACAATTTTTCAGTATTATCTTTACTCGTTACATAAACATCTATCTCATAATCATCTGATTTTGTATAATAAACATATGAAGCACCGTTACTAACTCCAAAAATGCTGCAATTCTTTTTATAAGCCTGAGATCCATTTTTTTTATCATATATGTAACTATAAAAAGAACCATCATCCTCATCATAATCACTTAAGTAGCTGATATATTCACCATTAGGGGATATTGCAATACCTGTGCTTTGTCCTCCATAATAAACCTCATCTGATATCAGTACAGTCTCTTCTTTATCAACATCATATAGATAAAGTAGCAAATCTTCATCTTCAAGTATGGTATAAAGAACCTTTTCACCGTTATCAGAGATCCAAGTTGCTGTTACACCCTCTTCAATGTACTTTCTTGTATCACCTCTATGTAGATAAAGTTCTTCAACATCTTTATAAACCATAATCGTTCCATCTAGTGAATACGAAGGATAATTTGATGATTCGACATCATATTCACTAACAACTCCCTCTTTAGAGATGATTATCATGTTAGCATTTGAATAGTAAGCATCTCCACTCATATCAAAAACATCTTCGCTCCTCGGTAGCGCTACAATGGTCAGACATAAGAATAGTACAACACCTATAATACCTGCTATATAGTACTTTTGCTTATTTGTTGTTTCTTTTAATTTAGAACCACATGCTTCACAAAACAAACTTTTCGGCTTATTTTCGACACCACATTCTCTACAATACATTAATCATATTCTCCTTAATATCCAATGTTATAAAGCAACTCATTTAAAAGTGAAAACAACATATCCTCACCATCTCCGTTATTATAATACCTATAACTTTCATACACTTCCATATCTTCTATATAGTCAAGGTTATCTTCATTCTCAACAAAAGTCTCAATAACATTTTCACCAATCTCTTCTACAAGATCAACTAATTCATCATCATACAAAATATCTTCAAACGACTCCGCATTTTTTAAAGAATATTTCTCAAACTTATATGGTTTTTCAAAGTTAAAATCTATATAAACTCTTTCACGCTCTACTTCCATTAACGTCTCAATGCTTTTTATATGTTGAAACATATCAAAGTTTATTGTCATCTCAATTTGAAGTTCATTCAGTTCATCCTTTGATATATCACCCATATCTCTAACTGAACGATTTAATCCTTCTTCCATAAAATCAACAAAATCATCTTGATCACCTAGTTCATCAATCATATTCTCTATTAGACTTTCAGTTAGGGCTATATCATAATATGAATGATCATACAATGTGTATTCAAAACCATCATCTAACATAGTCTCTAAAATATCGACTATATCAGTATGAATTTCTTCTAGTAAGTCTGTATCATCTGCAAGTTCCTCATATAATGCTTCTATAACATCTAGGAAATCACCACCATCTAATTCAACAATGACCTGATTACCTTTTCTTTCAAAACTGTTCTCTATTTCTTTGGCAATTAACTCGCTATATTTTTTTGAATCGAATGACTCTAATTCAAACATACTTAAATACATCTTTAAATCTTCAACTAACTCTGACTGATCTTCTAGTTCGTAGTATAGAACATCTTCATAATATTCTAAAAAGTCAATATAAAATGCTTGTTCATTCATAGCAACAACCGACTCAAAGACATGGTTATTATCTAGCTTTAACTCAGGTTTTGCATAAATACTATTCTTATCAATCTTGTAATCAACGTACATAGTCATATCTTCTAAAACTTGTATTTCCTCGCCTGTATCAGTTACATTGACACGTAAGGAAACCTGGCCTTGTTGCGTTTGATCTCCTAGTAGTTTTGACATTCCATAAGCTGTTTTCTCAAACGGATTGCTATTTAAATAAATCGACTTACCTAAAAATAACACCATCATACCAATTAGAAGACTACTTGCAATGATTAAAGAATTCTTTAAGCTTATATACTTCTTAAATTTCAGGTGATTCTTAAATTCCAATGTCTTTACATCTTTAGGAAACCTAGTCCCACATTCTAAGCAGAACAGGCTATCATCTTCATTACTATTTCCGCATTCCGTACAGTATTTCATTTTATACCTCATTTACACTTATTTTTTACATCCGACTAAAATCTAGAAAGTAGTTATACAAACACATTTAATATTTGTTTACTTATAAACCATAATCTTATTATATATCAACTCAATTTAAAAAACATTCATTCATAAAAATCTACTTGGATAAAGCTAATAAACAAATAGAAAATTATTTAATTTTTAACAGACAACCAATGTCTAATCAATTTTAGAAAAACTACATGAAAATCATGTAGTTTATTTTTTTATTAATTTATTTTTATTTCAGTTAAGCAACAATCAGCATATCTCGATCCTTCATAAACTTCGATAATTGTTAACTTAATATAGTCTGTTACAACAGGTTTATCAAATACAATTGCTTGATAGTCTAAAAATGTATCTTCCAATAAGTAATCCTCATAAGTTCCATCAGAAAATTCAATTCTAATTGTTTTAATACGATCATTCCAGTCGTATAAATCAGCTGACTTTGTATAGCCATTTAGAAATTCTATACTCTCAACAACACTAGTTTCTTGACTCGGAATAATGATGCTTTCTCCTATACCAGTACCCGTTATACCTTCTGCCCAAGCAGTTTTTGTATCACCATCGAAAAGATTTGCTGGTCCACTTATAATTGAACCATTAGATGTTTCTTCGATTAAATAAGATGAACTTGTTACCTGGTTAACAACAGGTACAAATAAGCCATACACTGGTTCAATAACATTTACTTCATTCAATTGTTCTTCATCAGCTGCAACTTCATCATCAACAACAGCAATTTCGTCATCCGAATCATCAACTACAGCAACTACATCATCATCCATATCAACTACATCATCAGCTGTATCGGTTTCAACAGGTTTATCTGTCTCTTGAGCTTCATTCTCATTAGATGAGTTACCCAATATTTGAAATGCGAATACACTACTAGCCACTAGAACTACTGTTACAATAATTCCTAATAATATGAGTCCTGTTCTTTTCTTACTAGATTTTGATATAACTTCGCCTTGATGATCAAGTAACTCATCACCGCATTTGCCACAAAATTTTCCTTGCTCTTGAATATAGCCACATTTCTTACATTTTTTCATTTCAACCTCTATGCTTTCAAATTAGAACATATACGATGCTTCATACATCAATTCTTTCCAAAACTCTTCCAGAAAATCTTCGCAATCTGCAGATCTATAATCCTCTGAGTATGATTTGAATACATCAGAATCTTCTACATAATCTACATTTTCTTCGTTCTCTACAAATTTATCTATGAAGTTATCACCAATATCTTCTATAACATCAACAATATCATTGTCATCAATCACATCTTCAATTGCTGTAGATTTTGTAATCGAATATCTTTTAAACTTATTGCTTTTGCTTAAATCCAATTTTGTAAATATCTTGCCCTCTTCAAAATCAAATGTTGCTTCTACAGTTTTGATTTTATTAAAGACATTGAAATCAAACACCAATTCTAAAGAAACATCTTCTTGAGTAAACTGTAGTTGATATCTTAAATCAGAAACCATTTCATCTATTGCCATTTCATATAAGTCCGTAAAATCTTCGAAATCTTCAATAGCATCTAAGGCAATTTCAATGGTATTGTCATCAAGTTTAAACTCCGAATAACCATCTTCATCATATACATATTCAAAGTCATCTTCTAACATTGATGTTAAAATATCAACAAGTTCAGTATGCAATGATAACATTAATTCTTCATCATCTTCAGCTTCATCAAGAACTGCTTCAACTACTTCTAACATATCTTTTACATTCATATCAACAATAACGCGACCACCTTCAGTTTTCACATCACGCTTTAATGACTTTTGAATAGCCTCAATATACTTGCTTCTATCAACACCTTTTAACTTAAAAGTATCCACATATTTCATCAAACTCTTAAGTGCATCAGCCTGTTCATTTATCTCATCATTTTCATAGTAAAATACTTCATCATAGTAATCTAAAAAATCTACATATAGAGTATTCTCTTTAACAGCTACTACTGTTTCAAATACATCGTTTTCTTCAAGCATTACTGTATACTTTGTACTTAAATCATCTCTTGATAAATCAAAATCAACAAGCAAACCAAAATCCTCAACAAATTCTGCTTCATCACTGTTATCATTAATTTTTACATTTAAGGCAGCTTGACCTTCAAATTCTTTTTTCTTTGCAATATAATCAACACCATTTAGAACTTTTAAAACTGGATTAGCGTTTAGATATATTGATTTACCAACAAAGAACACAACTAAAATAACGAATAATGAACAAGCTCCAATAATTGCAAATTTTGATCCTTTACCATTCATAAGTTCAGCAAAGCCTTTTTTCTCTTTTTTTTGTTCAGGAAACTCATTGGCACATTCGATACAGAATTTTACATCATCCTTGTTCTCTGAACCGCATTCAGTACAATACTTCATATTTTTCTCCTTCATTTCAAGCAATTCCAATCATTTAACTCAATTAGGAATAGTGCTTTTATATATAACAACCATCGTTAAAATTATAACAATTTGTACCATCTTATTCAACTTTAAAACAATAAGTTCACCAAACGTCAAAAAACCGTGTATTCACACGGTTTAATCTACTTCCATTTTGGTTCTTTTGTTATCTTTAAATCCTCAACTAAGGAACCATAAAAGTGTATATTTAGTTTAAGCTTATCTTTAAATATTTTGTTCCCCGATTTCGTTTCAAGAACATTCATATCTAAAATTGACCTCATCTTTTCAATGTGTGACTCTAAATAACCTATTTCCTTAGTCACAGATTGCTTACCATCTCTAATAGCCCACAGTTTTGCTTGAAGAATCTTAGAGGAACTGTATCTATCAATATTATCTGCGTCTGTTACAACTTTTGCTTCTATAATATCATCATATTCATAACCTGCTTTTCCATCAACGTGAGAAGCGATTGAATAACATATGTCAGCAATCTCCTTTTCACTTAACTTGAGGGTTTGTAAAAATGATTTTGCAAATTCTGCTGATAATCTACCATGTTCAATGTTTTTTTCACACTCAAATTTACCTAAATCATGTAGCAAACATCCCATAACCACAACTTTTTTATTTGCATTTTCATGTTCTGCTAACTCTAAACCTATATTAGCAACTCTTAAACTATGTTCATATCTATAATCTATTTCATGTTGATCAAACTCTGCTTGATTTAAAAACTCATACAAATAATTCTGCGTTGCCCTAATCATCTCTTGCATTTTACTCTCCATTTACCCCGTCAAGAAACTGAATCATATCATCAGTGGCCATTTCATACCATTTTCCCATATATATTTCAAAATGTCCAACTGGATACTTCTTAAGAATAGGCTCTTTAAGATTTTCAAGAAGCCTAACATGAGATATTGGAGATACTAGATTATCTTCTTCGCATACCAATAACATCACAGGGCAATTAACATCCTTTGACGCCTTTATAGGATCTTTAATATGAGGCATCAAAGCAAGTCTCGCGCAGGTTTCATTAACGAATGTTGTCGAATTTTTAGCCAATAAAGTAATGCCCTCTACTGCGCCTTCTCTAGATATCATTGCTATACTTCCTGCCTTACCGTAAGCAGGGTATTTATGGGCTGATAAACCAAATCTCGAACGCCCCTTATCTCTTTGTCCGTGTACAAATAGTTTTAAGAAGAAACCCATTCCAAGATCCTTTGTATACAGTTTGGAATCCACTTTATGATCATAAGCACCACATTGAGCAATCACTGCTGTTATATCATGATCTTCACTAGCAATTACAAGACCATAACTAGCTGCTGCAGATGTTCCCCATAAGATAATATCATGTACATCTTCCCTTGATCGAGCATATGAAATCGCTGCTTTTAAGTCTTCTAGTTGAGATGGTCCACTATAGAGTTGTCGTGGCTCGCCTTCACTACTACCATAAAAACGATAATCATATGTCAAAACAGAATAACCATTTTGATTAAACTTCAAGGCATACTTTTCTAGTTCCATATCCTTGGTCCCATTAAATCCATGACTCATCACAATACAAGATGAAACACCCTCTACACCATAAAACCATCCTGAAACATTTAACCCATTTACTTTAAAGGTTACATTTTCTCTATTTTCAGGTGCTATACTAGGTTCTTTGGCTATCTCAATAGGTTGAAATTCCACTTTAAGAATTGGCGCAAAAATTATCACTATTAAATAAATCAAAATGAGTAAGAACAAAACTATCAAGCCATATACCAAAACCATCACATCATCTCCAATCATAAATCCATTTTACTATAATCATACCTGTAAAAAAAAATTCTAATCGGTTATTTTACTGCAGCTTCCATAAATATGTAATTTAGGCATCTCCAGTCTACAAAAATTAAATGTATACATTGCGTATACACATCGCTTAACTCTGTTTACGTTCCCAATAATTGGTTAAAATAGTAATACAGAAAGGAGGAACCCATGATTTCAAATGCTTTACTAAACAGTTTATTAATGTATTTTATTCTAGCACTTGTGTTCGAATCTGCTTTTAGTGTTATATTCAACTGGAGTGTTTTTATTAAATACTTTAAAGACAAAGGTGTTAAGACAGTAATAATGGTTGTAAGTGCTATTATCATTTTTGGTGTCTACGACATCGATATCATCACCAGTGTTATCAATGAATACAAAACAGAAGTCTCAACAGAAGCTAATAATGAAAAAAGCAAAACTCCACTTCCAACTAACACTCCTGGAGGCGAGCTAGTTACAGCAATGTTCATTGCAGGTGGTTCAAAAGTCGTCAACCGCCTACTTAATACTCTAAAATTGAGAAATGATGAGGAAAGAAAATCTCAGGTTGATCAACGTATCGCACTTGCAACACTCGAAAAAGGAATCGATGTTATTAAAGTACAGGAAAAAGAAATGATTGTTCTAAAAGAAACACTTGTTAAAGAGTCTGAAGAATTGAATAGCGAGCGAGCAACTCTAACAACTGAACTTACTAATTTTGAAGAAACACATAAGAAGTTTACAAAAGAAAGAAGTAATCCTGCAACTCCTACAACAGAATTCAAACGTATTGATACAGATATTGCAAATATCAAGAAGAAAATTGAAAACAAAACAATTGAACTTAACGACACAAAAACTGCAATTGAAAATAAAACACAAATCCTAGCATCTATCAATGATAAACTTGATCAATATCATGTTCTTATTCAAAAGAAAACAAAAGAAGTGTCTGACATCAACGATAAGATTAAAATCATGCAAATCGAAGGCAACTGCTAATTCAGAAATTAAAACACCTTAGACAAAACTAAGGTGTTAAGGATGTTATTCTAAATTATCGGTTGTTTACGAAATCTTATAATTGGTATTGAACCATGAGATCGGTTTTTGAGAGAAATATAAGGTTTCTATGATAACACCCTTGTCATTCCTAGGAATGAATTGTATAGAAAACCCTTAGGTTTTTTATAAATATTCAACAACATATAAATACAATTTTTTTATTATGACCGCTATTTCCGAACGCTTTATTTCACTTTTAGGATCAAGAACACCATTGCCTTTACCTGAAATAAAGCCTAGATTTATAGCGATATTCATGGCTTCCTTTCTTGAAAGTGAAATAGAATCATAATCAACAAATGTACCATTATAAATTTTTAATTCATCATCAATTTCAATTTCTAACGCATCTAACGACTTAATAATAATCTCTATCACTTCTTCTCTAGTAGAGTTGCGCATAGGTTCTAATGTATGAGTCTCATCTTCGTCAATGAATCCAAGTGTTATCCCTCTTTGCATATGAGCATCATACCATTTCCCTGATGTAATATCAGCTGCACTGCCTGTATATTCAGGTACATGGGACATATCTTGTATTAATAGTTTTGTGACCAAAGTTACAATTTCTGCTTTTGTAATCGATGCTTCAGGCGCAAATTCCTTTTCACTTTTCCCCGAAATAACTCCTCTCACGACAAGGTACTCAACATATTCTTTTGACCAATGATTTGAAACATCTTCAAATTTTTTGTCTTCTAAATATGGTTTAATTGAGATTTCCTTAGTAATTAAAGCTTTTCTAATTGGACAAACCACTTTCTTTTCAGTCACGGATTGTTTAAGATTCAACTCTGATATGGCATTCGCATCACGCCTTATTCCAGCTTCCACTAAAGCCAATCGATCTTCTTGTGACCATGTTTTAAGTGCATCAACATTTCTTTTAATATCATCAGCAGTTACACCATATTTCTCCATTGCAGATTCTTGCTTTATAGCCTGAAGATATAGTGCATCTAATCCTACATCAGTAACAATTAAATCAGCTAACAGAGCACCCATCTCTTCTCGGCGATCTTCCCCAAATGCATCTAACGAATTAAATATCAACTCTACATAAGACTCATCTATTTCATCTGCATATGAAAGTCCAGATACTAGAACTAACATGACCAGAACTAATACAATCTTTTTCATTCTATTCCTCACTCACTAAATAATAATATTTCGTATATATGCCGAGTATCCACTCCTGTTCTTCAGCAGTAAAATTACTATAAAACATCTCTTTAGCTTCTTTCTTTTCCTCCGGAGAAAATCCACCTGAAGAAATGTCAATCAATCTAGAAATCTGATGAGCAGTTAACCTAGATAATGCAAGGTCCATTGCAATTTTCTTATCTCGCTCAAAGTCAGCTTTTGTATATGTTGTTTCAACTTCTTCAATAACAGTATCTTCTGTTTGTTCCGAAGTATCACTTACACTTGTTTGATTTGAAGTAGTTGTATTAGAATTAACTGGCTTTGTCGTTTGTGCGTTATTGGTCACATCATCACTTGATTGCTCTTCAGATACTTCCGTGGCTCCAAGTGGTTCCGTATCTTGTTCCATAACCACCATTGCCGAATCTATTGCAGTTTCAGTAACATCAGTTATTATATTGTCCGCGATAATAATATCATCTTTTATATCTTGAGTTGCATTCGCTACAATCACCTTAGTCTGCTCTTCAATCTTTTTCTCTAAAATGGCTTCAGTCTCGGCACGTCTTCTTTCAACTTCAGCTATAATAAAGCTTTCAAATTGTGCTTCTATTTTTTTGTAGCCGTAATAAGCAGCTGAACCCATAAGAGTCATTACAATTAATATCCCAATTAATATTTTTTTTAACATATCACTATCCTATTCTATTTCTGATTAATTCTATAAAAGAAAACTTATTTTGCCTTATTATAAATGGTTCAATTACTTTATTTTCTATTACCTTTATCGGGTTGTTATGTATCATATCATTAAGAATCTCATCACCAACAATTCTCTTAATTTGATTCAAAGGAGATGAAATTGTCAACGAAGCAGACTGTAAAGCATGTACATCTGTTCCTACAAAATGATACATATTCCTTCTTAATAACTTCATTGCTGTTCTTTTGGCCGATTCACCAAACTTTCCATAAACTGACGGTAGATTTAATTGTAATAGTGCACCCTTTTTTATCCATTTTTCAGCAATACATATATTTTTTTGTAGATATACGTATCTTTCCGGGTGTGCAATAATTGGTACATATGACTTTAATGACATCTCAAATAATATTTCTTCAAGTTCAACTAAGGGAGTTGCCATAGGCAGTTCAATCAAAACGTATCTGGAATTATTTAGTGTTAAGACTTTTCCTTGATACAAGTCTTTTAACGTACTGTAATCTACATAGAGCTCATGACCTAAGTACAATTGCATATTGACACTTTCTACAAGTAGTTTTCTCTTCAGTTCTTCAAGTTTCATTTTGACATTGTCTTTATCAGCCATCATACCAGGCATATAGTGAGGTGTTGCGAACATTCCTTTTATACCTCGTTGCTGTGCTTTTTTAATAATTCCGATTGATTCCTCAAGGGTCTCTGAACCATCGTCTACATCAAAAATTATATGCGAATGCAAATCAATCATATGACCTTCCTTTTATTATAATCACAATAAGGAGTAACTGAGTTACTCCTTGTAAGTAAATAATCACTTTACAGCTTTATAAGACAACTCAAAATCCTTTGCACAGCCACCCTCTATAAATTCATTATTAAGATCACCATTAGGTCTGTATGATGGTACCATGGTTTTAATCTGACTTCTTAGAACTTCCTCATCATTAAGGTTAACAACTGCTTCCAAGTTATCAAGCATACTCATCATCATTTTGTAGTCAGTAAACATTGGCTTGCCTATAAAGATTTTTTCATGAGGTGTCTCAGTCATCCCCTCTTCTTGCATTAATAATTCTTCATATAACTTCTCACCGGGTCTAAGACCAGTAATCTCTATTTCTATATCCTCATGAGGCTCTAAACCAGATAAACGAATCAAATCCTCTGCAAGATTATATATTTTTACGGGATCACCCATATCTAATACAAATATTTCGCCACCATTAGCGTAACCTCCTGACTGAAGTACTAATTGAGCTGCTTCAGGGATCGTCATAAAATATCTAATGATTTCTTTATGAGTCACAGTTACAGGTCCACCATTTTCGATTTGATTTTTAAACAGCGGAATAACGCTGCCATTAGATCCTAATACATTACCAAATCTTACGCCCGTAAACTTGGTAGTAGATATCTCAGCAAATGATTGAACAATCATTTCACAAATTCTCTTACTAGCACCCATTACATTTGTTGGATTCACAGCTTTATCTGTCGAGATCATTACAAATCTTAAAGTATTATGCTTATGTGCAGCTTTTGCAAGATTTAATGTTCCAAAACAATTATTCAGTATTGCTTCACGAGGTGCTGTTTCCATTAATGGAACGTGCTTATGAGCTGCAGCGTGGAATACAACTTCAGGCTTGTAAGTTCTAAAAATCTCATCAATGTTTTCTGTATCTCTAACAGAAGCAATTAATGTAATGAGGTTTATGCCTGGAAACTCTCTTAATAGTTCGTTTTGAATATCATACGCATTGTTCTCATATATATCTAGAATAATCAATCTTGTAGGACCATACTTTACAATTTGTCTGCATAGCTCTGAACCAATCGAACCTCCACCTCCAGTAACCATTACTGTACGGTTTTCTATGTAGCTTTTAATCTTACCCATTTCAAGCTTAACTTCATCGCGCCCAAGTAAATCCTCAATTTCGACATCGCGAACTTGATTCATCGTTACTTTACCATCGATAATTTCAGCAATACCTGGTACCATCTTTAGATTACAACCTGTTCTAGTACACTCTTCTAAGATTTCTATTCTAGCCTTCTTATCGACAGTCGGTATTGCTAGGATAATCTCATCAATATTGTATTTCTTACAGACCGAGTAAATATCATATCTATTACCCAATACTTTAACACCATTTAATGATTTACCTTGAATGGTTTCATCATCGTCAATAAAACCTTTTAGTACACCATAATTCTCAGGTCTATTTACAATTTCTTTCGAGATCATGCCTGCTGTTGCCCCTGCTCCAATAACAAGTATATTGCTAAAGTGATTCTGCTTTACTAAGCTTCGATGGTTTTTTAAGCGTCTAAGCAATCTATAACTAAACCTAATGCCTCCAACCAAACACAACTCTAATAACAGAGCATTCAACAAGGCACTAATAGGAATAGGACTACCTTGTGTGAACATATAAATATTAGCTATTACACTTGATAAGGCAACAGCAAAAACAACTTGCATCAACTCTTCGATTGAAGCATATTCCCATAGACTATCATAAAGTGAAAACGAATGATAAATAAATAGTTTTACAAGTAAGACTACTAAAGCACATTCTAAGCAAAATGATATATCGATTGAAGGAATTTCAAAACCATACCTAAAAAATAATGCAATCATCACAGAACTACAGATTGCAAATATATCAAACAGCATCAAATAATATCGTCTCATCTTTTTCTTCATGATGTCTCCTTTTGAAAATAATTCTATTACTTGGTTCAATTTCAGTATATTAATGAAAGAATAAATATACTATTGGATTGCATATATAGGCGGTTTATGTACATAATTAGACATAAAAATTGCACCTTTTTAGGTGCAATCATTTTGTGCGAATTTTTGCTTCAATATTATTAATTTCTTCATGTCTTTTTCTTCTTCCAATTATCAAATTATAAAGTAAAATACCTGCTATCACACCCATGGAATCCAGAAATACGTCTCGTATACCTGGACCTCTACCGGGTACAAAATATTGATGGAATTCATCAAACATAGCATACATACAACCAATAGCAAAAGACAACTTTACTGCTTTAAATAAAGCAACTCCACTTTTAGAAATAGCATTAATCAATAAAAAACCAAGTATAAGATAAATGAAGAAATGAGCGAACTTTCTTATATAATGATTGAATCCAGATAAGTCCAATGTATGATTAGGAAATAATCGATTCACCATACTTATAATTTCATAAGTCAATCCTTTACTTAGACTATTGGATTGATTTGCAACTTGAGCTGACAAACTAAATATTAGAAGCATCACTATTAATACAATAAACCATGCAATTATTATTTTTACTCTCTTTTCTTTTTTCATAAGACCTCTTAATTTAATACTTCTCAAAAAGTATTCTTCGTTTTTTTTACATAGATTGTAAAAAAATCATATTTGGCATAAACTTTAATTAAAGGAGTTACTATGAATACAATTATAAGCAAACTACGTAGATTTAAGAATAAAGACTTATTAAGTGCTTTAAAAAATTATTCTAAAGGTTACGAAAAAAATATTTTGTATCTTACATTCTTAAAATCTATAATTTCTTTAAGTGCTATTGTCATTGCACTTCTTACTAAAAACATTGTAGATTCAGCCATTGAACGAGATCTTAGTACAACGTACAGACTCGGGATTATTGTCGTATTATTTCTGATAGGTCGATTATTTTTATCAAAATATGCAGGTGTATATTCTGTAAAAATTAGTGAGACTATGTTCAACGATCTGCAGTATAGAACCATTGAAAGCTATTATAATAATCAATGGCTCTTCATGAGCAAATATAAAACAGGAGATCTCCTTACAAGATCAGGTAATGATGTCTCGAAACTCACAGGTATATTTCTAAATACTATACCAAATATCATTTCTCTATTAATTCAGCTTGTGATAGCATATATAATACTTTCTCGTTACGATAGTTTGATAGCATTTATTGCATTTATTCTTGGTCCAGCAACTTTTGTAATCAGTTGGGTTCTGGGTCATAAACTAAAAGAACTCCAAGAAGAAATTCTTACTTCAGTAAGTGAACTTAACTCATATATTAATGAATCCATCAAGAATATGGATCTCATTCAAGCATTCAATATTAAACAAGAGGCTCAAATAAAACTTAAATTTTATCAAGACAATAAAAAGAAACTCGTATTCAAAAAAGCTCTCTTCTCAGCTATTGCTAAGGGCGTCATTGATCTTGGTTTTACATTTGGTTTTTTAGGAGCAACATTGATTGGTGCATTTAAACTTTATAATGGATTAATTACTTTTGGTACTTTTACAGCATTTTCTCAGTTAGTTTCCTACATTCAAAGTCCAATTTATGGCTTGTCAAAAACTTTACCTTCTATCATTTCAGTTTTATCATCAGTGGAAAGAATCATCGAGTTTAATAATTACGAAACACATGATTCAAAAATATTAATTGATAAAGAAACCATTACTTCATTATCATTTAACGATGTATCCTTTGAATATGTAGACAACGAAGAAATCATCGATAATATTAGCTTTAGCATTCCAACTAATAAAATAGTCGGATTAATTGGCACCTCAGGCGAAGGTAAAACCACACTATTAAGACTCATCATGTCACTTATAAAACCTTCAAATGGTAATATCGAAATTAGGACAACTAATAACAAGTATGAGATTTCAGAAAGTACAAGAGAATACTTTTCATATGTCCCTCAAAAAAATTCTTTGTTTTCAGGTACGATACTAGACAACTTACTTTTAGTTAACTCAAAAGCAACACAAGAAGAAATTAATCAAGTACTAAAAATATCATGTTCTTATGACTTTATAGATAAATTACCTAATAAATTAGAATCTAATATAAACGATCGCGTTAACGGCCTCTCAGAAGGCCAGACGCAAAGAATTTGCATAGCAAGAGCATTGTTAAAAGATGCACCATTTATTGTTCTAGATGAAGCAACATCCGCTCTAGACACAGATACAGAAAAGCAAATTCTAAACAATATAGCTAATTCATTTCCTAAAAAAAGTCTTATTTTGGTTACACATAAAGAAAGAATATTAGATTATTGTGATCATGTATATCAGCTAAACAAGAAAAAAATAGCCAAAGTGAAGTAATTCACTTTGGTTAATCACGACAATGCCACCAACTTGGACAACATGCTGGCTCAATAGAACTAGCCTCGTAATCTTCTGCTGGGCCAAATGTACCTGGTGTAGATTCCTCACCTATGAATTCCTCAGTACCATTTTCTGCATCCAACTTAGGAACGCCACTTATAATTTTTAAGTATGAATTACCTTTAGTTGCATTAACACTTAATACTGAGAATTCTGGTTTTCTCCATGACTTCATATTAACCTCCAATCAATTAACCACCTTTACTAGCCCATTAGCTTCTAATACCTCAATTAACTCAAATACATCTTTCGAACAAACTTCATATGGCACATTATAATCTTTCATTAATAGATTTATTATTTCTTCAATCTTCTTTTCTTCAGTAAGTAAGTTCCATATACTTTTACCTATATCATTAAGAGTATAATAATACCCTTTATCTATATTCATCAGACCTAAATCCTCATCAATATTAGTCGATAAAATTGTCTTTTCGGCTATTACTATACAATTTCTATTAATACTCATCTAACACCTCATTTAATGCTTTTACTTGTTGGTCTATCGAATCAACACCATTTTCTCTTCTTATTAGAACAACATTACAATCCTTGACCATATTGTTTATAATTTCGTATTGCTTCTCAAAAGGAACAAAGTAATCAATAAATTCTTTTCTATAGAAATGATTAAAAAGCAATCTGAGTTTTTCACTTCCAGTTATTCTAGATATTTCAAAAGGGAAGTCATGTCTCTCAATAATTACGATATTCTTTAATCTCATTGGCTCAGACACTAACACATCTCGATGATCCACAAAATATTTTTTATGTTTCACACCAGGATACAAAACCAATCTCAACACATAATCTTCTAATCTAAATTTTGAAATCAGTTTATCGCTCAGTTTCTGACTATATAAGCCCTGATGCACAACTATATTATTATTAATGCTCTCTACATTAATTAAATCGTCAGAAAGAAACTTGAACCCACTATGAATCATTCCAATTGCCAATGAAGATTTCCCAGCACCACTTTCACCCAAAATTATTGTTCCACTATTTTCATAACCAATAGCACTACCATGAAATGTTAACATCTCTCTTTGATTTAGCGCTGGTGCTAAACCTCTTCCTTCTACGTACAAGTCAACATATTGTCTTCTATCATTATTCAACGGTTTTATGTTTATTCTGCTACCGTCTTTTATTAGAAAGGTTCCAATACCTGTGACGTATTCAGATACAGCCTTATCGGTCATTATGTGATATTTACCTTTGTATACTATTTCATCAGTTAAATATACTTCATCACAAATCGAAACAACAACATCTGGCACTGTAAAATCAAGAGGATATGCATCTAACTCTATCTCTGATAAAACTTTTAAGCCATGTATCTTATACTTGTATTTATCCATTAATGTTGACTCCCAAACATAGCAACAACAGAAAAACGATTCATACCTTTTTCACCTACAACAATCTTTCCCCCATGCTTTAACCAAGCATGAGCAATCGGTTCATTCATTTCATTTTTAGCTAATCCAAAATAAATTGTGCTATCAATTTTTTTTGCATTTAACATACGTTGTGCTGCTAAAGCTTGCACCATACACAAACTCTCCCACGGTGTGTTTTTACTCGCATATATAACAGACCTCCTTACACTTCTTATATAAGGTAAATGAGTTTCATCAAAATCACTACTCGTTTCCGTACCTATTACACCCATTTTTTTTGCAAGTTTATTAAAAGGAACAAACAAGATCACAAATCTATAATAACCACATAGAATATATGCCTTAAAAAACATCCACTTCAATCTATTTTTTAGTCTAAAAAATATTTTCATCTTCTGAATCATTGTTCCAATACCCAATCCATCACTTTCATTCTGTCAATAATCACTTTATTATCAATGTTACGTGTTGTTAACTTAACTCTACCAACCCAGATACCTCTAACTATCCTATGAACCCAAGCCACTGGTAATAGAATCTTTGTTGATTGACAATATTTATAATTGGGACCTCTAGAGAAATATTCAGTATTCGGAAATAGATATCTTAGGTTTCTTATAAATATAGATTTTTCATGATTATGGCTAATATTAGACAAACTTTTACTGAGTGACATTGATCGATCTTTATATCCAAATGCTCCAGACATATGAATATCTTGTGTGAATAGATCTAGAACTGTTGGATCTATCTCATTTAGTTGTTCATCTATTTCTATTGAAAACACAAGTTGAAAATAATCCCTCATCAATCTCAACACAAGCAAAGTAAAATTATATATATGAGATTCCTTTGAAAATTCAAGAATGCCTTCATAAGAAGCTTTTCTTAATATCAAATAGAAATCAATTAACATCTTATAACCAAATCCAGTTGAACAATAATGTTTATACATATGTCCCAAGCACATTTTTAATTCATCACTAACTGTCGGATGATAAAATAAGATACCATCCTGCTTACATTCCATCACACTATGTAAACAAATATCATTTAAAGATTTGAATTGAGGATGTTTCTCACAATCCACAATGCTATGATGAAGCTCTATATTAAATGCATCTTTTTTCTCAAAAATAAGATGGTGTGATTTTATACCTTTATTGGCACATACATATCCAATTTTCTCTAATATATTGACTGTTTCATCGTAATTATCAGGTTCTACAATTATATCTATATCACCCATTAACCTAGTGATTGGATTAATGTAATACCTAGAATAACTAATTCCTTTAAAAACAATCACTTTGATATCGTTATCGTATAATTCATGAAAAACTTTTCTTGAATTGTAGAATAACATCTTTGAAGTCATTGAACTCCTTAAATACTCAATTTTCCATTTTGATAATATAGCCGGGCTTAATGAATCTACTATCGAATTTCTATATGACTCATATACAAGAAGCTGCAAATTATGTGCAACTGAAAAATCATAAAAATCTTCATGTAACTCCTCAGGTAGCATACTATAATCGACTTGTTCTTGATCAGTAATTGCTTTCAAATTATTTAATAGAAACAACTTTAAAGTATTCATTCCCATAATCCTTTTCACTCTCAATTTATCACTAGAGCGTTTATATACAACGCTAAAGACATATTTAGACTTATAGATGCGCATTTAGACAATACACTAAAACCAGTGAAAATCACTGGCTCACTTTTTCTTTTTTTCTTTTTTCCTTTTCTTATCCGATTCCTTATAGGCATACAAGTTAGAATAATGATACTTATAATATCCCTTACCTTTTGTTGGTATCTTGGTTAAAACCACACCTAGGATATTAGCAGATACTTTATTCAACTGCTCTTTTGCTGATACCGCTTGTCTCTGATCAGTTTGTCCAGCTGCAACAACCAACAATGTACCATCACATATTGAAGAAAGAATGGCACCATCTGTCACATAAGACACTGGTGGCGAATCCACAATAACATAATCAAAGGATTTTTTTAATCCTTCAATAGCTACTTTCATTCTGTCCGAAGAAAGCATTTCAGCTGGATTAGGTGGAATTGGACCAGAAGTAATAATATTGATACCATTAACTGATCTTATATATTTATGGATATCTTCATTTTGATATAGCGCATTACTTAATCCTTCATGATTTGGCAAATCAAATATCTTTGCTAATCTGGGTCTCCTCATATCAGCATCAATTAAAACAACTTTTTTTCCCATTTGAATAAACGATGCTGCGACATTTGTTGCAGTCGTTGATTTTCCTTCTGTTGCACCACTAGAAGTAACTACAATCGTTTGTAGATGTTTATCAATTGATGAAAACTGAATATTTGTTCTTAACGTTCTGTAGGCTTCTGCAATTGGCGATTTAGGGTCTCTATTGATTAATACATCATTCATTGTTACTCCTAATCATGTTCAGGAATCATACCTAAAACAGGTAATGATAAATGTTTTTCAATATCATCAGGTATCCTCATTGTATGGTCAAACATCTCAACCAAAAATATGATGAACAAAGCAAGTGCAATACCTGCACCTCCACCTAAAATAGTATTTTTTGTAGTATTCGGTGAATATGGATAATAGGGTTTATTAGCCGTCTCTAAAATCCTGACATTGTTAATTTTCATCATTTCAGCGATTTGTTCTGAAAAAACAACTGAAAATGTATTGGCGATTTCAGTAATACTGTCTGGATTTGTACCGGAGACATAAACTTGTATTATTTCAGTATCATTTAAAAGCTTTATACTAATCACACCTTTTAAATAACCAACTGATGTTTCAAAAGACAAAGCATCCCTCACTTCAGCTAATATAGGTTCTGTTTTAGCAATCGCAGCATAAGTTGTAATTAATCTTTGATTCATCTGGATTTCTTGCATATTAATTGCTTCGCTAGTTTCATAATCCGCAGGTTTACCGAGCATGAGTTTGGCATGCGTTGCATATTGCGGAATCATAACATATTCACTATATAAGTATGCCGATGCTGAAGTTAGTATAAAAAGGGCGATAATCAACCATAATCTTTTCTTTATCATATAAAAAATATCTATTAAATCTAGCTCTTCCATAATACCTCCGTAATCAACTGCTACCAATGTCAGTATAACAAAGGAGCGACATCATTCATTAGGATTGGAGAATTTAGCCATATACTCGTCATATTTAGCCATATACAAGGATAAAAGCCCCTTTCGGGGCTTTTATTATTGTTCTGTAATAGTCTGAGTGAGTAATTGAATCTGTGTAGCAGCCTCAATATCACCAAGAGCCCAATGTCCTGCAGCGACATCACTAAATCTAGAAATTCCGAGTAAAGACTTAGGTCTATTTATAATCTTGTTAATCATAGAAACAATTTCATTTCTCGTTGTAACATCTTCAGGTCTATATGTTCTATCCTCAAAACCAGTAACAATTTTAGCATTATAAAAAGCTTGTATTTGATCGAAATATTTGTAATCTGTTGATACATCTTTTATGAAATGATTAGCAATTTGATCAACTGGAACTTCTAATTCTTCCCATACTTTTACCATAACCATTGGAATTTCACCACGTTTAATTGGTGTCTTAGGGTTAAAATTACCCTTATCATCTGCAGGGAACCAGCCTTTTTCATTAGCAATTTCTACATATAAATATGACCAATCATTACCACCTACATCGTTATAACTAGGAACCATAAAATCAGTTTTATCATAGTAAATTGGAATAGGTAAATTATTTGCATTGAGTTTTTGGGTCCCATCTGCATTTTTTTCATAACCTTTAATATCAAATTTCATAACTCTAACAAACATTGTAACCATTTCTTCTCTAGTAACGGCATTTGTTCCTCTGAAAGTCTGATCTTCATAACCCGTGATATAGGCACCTAAAAAGTCTGGAGCACCTAATGGATTAATAACAAGCTCTAATCTTGCTGTATCACTTACAGTGCTATCATCTTCTAATTCAGCAGTAACTGTAAAATTGAGTTGTGAATCTTCGACATTAGGAACATAATCAGGATTTAACCGAACAGTACCGGTTGAGTCAATTGTAACAATATCACCATCGTCATCAATTGACCAAACAACATCACTATTACTGTCTCCTACTACTGCTTCATATTGTAAGTCACTTGTTTCACCTTCTTGAGTATCAGGATTGTAATAAATAGAACCTAAATCAGGAACAACAGTTATACTAGGATCTGATCTACGAATCGGATCATCCTTTTCTGGATACTCATAGTAATCATATAAATCTATTATTTTACTTAACTCCATTGCTAAATCAAACCTTGCATCACTTGTTTCTTTAAGATTACGTTCAGCACTTTCAAGAATTATATTTGCAGAAACATAGTAAGCTCTTGCAAATCTTTCAATTTCATCTAGATCTGGTGCTGGAGCAGTAGGATTAACTGTTGCAAAGCTTTCAACTTCAGCTCTAACAATATCCTCTAGTATATCCCTTGCTTTTATATCTTTTGTTCTTACACCATTATTTGGATTATATACTTCAAAGAACAGTTTATCTTCAATAAACCTGTTCAAAATATTCTGATTTAAATGGATTTGTCCAACACTATTAGAATCCCATTTGGTAAAGCATACTTGTACCTCAGTAGGTAACGCAGCAAATCTTTCAAAAAGATATCTGTTGAATTTAAGCATATAACTAGAATACGTTAAATCATGATCATGATATATCTCTGAATAGATGTTTGGATCTGAACTTAATTGATCCGTAAGTACCTGAGCCATATTCGCCGGGTAAGAATCAATGTAATCTTCCATAATATTATGTATCGTTATATCTGTAAAACCAAATTCATCTAAATAAACTTTGTCAGCTGCTGACACAAAATCTGTATCATTGTAAACTGCAGTAACTTGACTCTGTAAATTGCCATTGCGAAGAGATTTTAATACTTCAAAAAAATCATCTCCATTTTGCTTCTTATTAGTAAATAATGGTTCCATTTTTCTAAACCACTTTTCACTTGAAATAGAGCCATCTGTTTTAGTATCTTCAATGACAACTTCTTCTGAAGTGTCATCAGCATAGATTGGTACCATCGTCAACAATATGCACAGTACCATGAATACTCCCAATATTTTTCTCATGTTATCCTCCTCGATCATCTCAATCAAATACTAATATTTTCAATAGTACTACTTTCAACTATTTAGCCATTAATGTTCTAAAGATTTGCATTTTATTATATCATGCGACATAAACTCAATAAGCCAGATGGCATATTTAGTACATCAGATAGTATATTTAGCCAATATCTAATTATCAATATCTATCGGCAACTCTTCTTCAACTTCTCTGAAGTAAAAATTTGAAGCAGCCTCTATATCTCCATAATATTGATAGTCATTTGCTACATCATTAAATTTTGCTACTTCAGAATTTAATGGTGGCCTCTCGATCAACTTGTTTATCATATTAACAACTTGCTCTCTCAAGCTATCATCCTCCGGTCTATACGCACCATTTAAATAGCCAGTAAAAATCCCAGTATTATATAAACGATGTATAGGATCACTTGCCCAGTAGGAGGAAGAAACATCTGGAATTTCATGGTTCTTTGATGCATCAACTTCAACATTCTTATACTTCCAATAATTTGTGAAGATCTGTGCAAGTTCAGCTCTTGAGATAGCCTTATCGGGTCTAAAATACCATTTACCATCTTCGAAGTATCCCGAAAATATTCCAGTTCTCTGTACAGCTTGGATATAGGGATACCCCCAATAATCTTCATTTACATCATCGAATTTTTGTGCTCCCGGATTATCAAGATTAAGCATTAAGATTTTTGTAAAGATCGTCGCTATTTCAGCTCTAGATATATTATTTTGAGGTCGAAAAGTTCCATCAGAATATCCACTGATATAAGGAGCGCTAAAATTTTCACTACCTAATGGATTCTCTTCAACAAAATAAATAGTTGCTGTATCACTTACTCCACCAACAACAGTCGTTGCTTTGACAGTTATAATAAGTAATCCCATTCCACTTGGTACATCTTCCTTTGTTGTTACTTTACCATTTTGATCAATAGTAGCATAAGTTTCATCATTCAAACTCCATATAACATCTTTTTTAGTTGTGCCTTTAACACTTGCCAAAAATGTATATGATCTTAAGAAATCATCCGCATCTAGCCCATATTCTAAAGCAATAATCTCGGCATTAAGTTGAATTGTCACTTCTGAAGGTTCAACAATAACTTCTTTTATAACTTCATTTGTATATAAAGGTAAATCTTCAGTTTCCCTAATCAAATCTTTTTCATGCGGAATGAATAAAGAATATCTTGTTTCATTGCCATTACTTTCTTTAATTTTAAACGCAACAGCAGTTGTCGCTTCATCTAATACCACACTTTTACTTCCATTTTGCGAATAATCATTTAACTGGCAGTCAAATGTAATCAATGAATCTGAATGGACCATTACAACTTCAATATCTACTTGAGCTACTCCATTTTCAACAACTACTTGAAATTCACCGTCCTTTAATTTCGACACAGATGTTACTACATCACCAGCAATATTAATGTTTTTAACTAGTCCATCTTCGAAATTTTCTCTAATAATTTTATAAGTATAGTTTCTTACAACCCCATTTAATTCAGCCTTAATGTTAAGTATATTTTCACCAACTTTTAAATAGATATCCTTAGAAAATGTTTCCTCTCCATTTATTTTTAACATGGCTCCCTGCATAATTGTAGAACTTATATTAATATTACTGATATCATTCGAAACATGATATTCTTGATTATATACCAAAGGATTGTATTTAAATTCAATCAGATTTTCCATCGCAAGATCAACAAGAGGCGAAAAATTTAATCCGGCTTGTATGTCAATTAATCCATATCCGATAGTATCTTTTCGATTATAGCCATCCGGTATAAGAATATCTGGATCTGAAGCTGTCGTTCTAACAACTTCTCTGATTTGAGCCGCTGTTAACTGAGGGTACTTACCCATTAGTAAAGCGACATATCCTGCAACGTGAGGTGTAGCCATTGATGTCCCTGACTTGTTCATTGCCATAGTATCATCTTGATAATGCGTACTTAAAATTCTTGACCCTGGTGCAACAACATCAACATTTCTCTGATCACCATAATACTCACCTGATATACTTGAATAATCGGCAATAGCAATTTCATCTTTTGTTGTACTTTTGGCCACCGCTCCTACAGCAAGAACAGTATCAAAAGCAGCTGGATACTCTAGTACCGCACGTCTTCTTTCTTGACCAATATATCTTTCATTATAGTGTTCTCCATCTATCCAATTATTACTTTCATTGCCGACTCCAGCTATAACTACAATTCCTTTGTTTTCAGCCTCTTCTAGCAAAGTCTCTATATTTACTATATACTCAGGAAAGGATAAACTCATGGTAATTACATCTGCACCATGATCTATTGCGTATCTTATGCCCTTTTCTAAATAAAATGTATTTACTACACCATTATTCTCATAGACTTTAATAGGTAATATTTGAACATCAGGTGCAAATCCTACTACATGATCACCTGTATCTTCTTTTTTTGCACCGACAATTCCCGTTACATGAGTACCATGTGATCTATAATCTGTTGGAACATTGTCTTCATCAGCAACATCAATGCCTTCACTTAATATTAAATTTAAATCAGGATGATCTGTTTTTACTCCTGTATCAATTACTGCAACGATAATAGGATTACTCTGACCTTTCAAATAAGGAATCTCATCTAAATCATCCCAGACTTTATCCAAATTTGTATATTCAAATCTCCAATCTTGTGAACTTACTAAGCCATCTGGTAATCCACTTTCGTTAATAGAATATATTTTCTCTGCTCTAACAATTTCTTCACACTCCAAAGCATTATTAATCGCTATATTCATCCTCTCCTCTGAAGTCAAATCGTCATTTTTCTCATATATATAATCATCAACTAATTTTAGTTCCTTTATCCCATTCATATATTCAATCTCTATAAAATCATCACAATTATTCTCATCTGCAAAGCAGAATGATGAGATCAGAAATACAAAAATCAATATAAAAATCATTCTTCTCATAATTCACTCCTATCACTTATATAGGTATTTCTAATTAATTATTTTCAAGTACATCTCTTTTAACTTGTTGTATCCTAATTGCAGATTCAATATATCCATATGCCCAATGATCTTTTGGAATATCATTAAATGATTCTTCTTCAGGTCTTGTATCTTCACGATTTAGCATATTATTTATAATAACAACTATTTCAGCTCTAGTAGTATATTGATCTGGTTTAAATGTTCCATCGTCATAACCAGAAACTATACCAGCATTATAAACTCTATTTATCGCATCATACGCCCAATGACTAGAATCAACATCATAGATTTCATGATTCGGTGAATTACTTGACTCTATACCAAGCAATTCCCATGCATTAGAGATAATAACCGCTATTTCAGCACGAGTTATTGGATCATTTGGTCTAAAAGTTTCATCATCATATCCATAAAGAATTTTATAGATCTTTGCTAATTCAACATATACATAACTCCAATGGTCTTCTGGAATATCAGTATATGTAGGACCAAATAATATTTCCTTCGTAACAAATGCATTTGATACTGGATTAATATCTAATCTAAGCACTCTAGTAAACATAGTAGCAATTTCTGCTCTTGTAATATAACTATCTGCTCTAAAAGATTTATCAGGATAACCAGAAATATATGGTCCAAAAAATGATATAAAACCAGCAGGTGTCGCTTCTGAAACTTCAACAGATACTTCTTGATAAACATCGTATCCTTGTATAGTTGCATAGACTTTTGCAAGCCCACTAGTTCTTGTGCTTAATGTAATCAAACCATTACTATCGACATTCACAAGATCTGGTTTATCTGTAGAATAAATAACAGGTTTATCAGTACCTCTTACAGTAGGAATTAATTGAAACTTATTGATATATCCGCTTGTTAATGGTGAACTTGAATCTAACTCAATAAAATCAGCATTCAAGCTGAGTGTTATAGGATGAACTATAACTTCAACAGTAGTTGTTGAAACAACTTCTGACCTTATTAACAGTTTTGTATCATCTGCTAGTTCAAACAGTTCATCAATTAACTCATCCTCTTTAACCTCAATTTCTACTGTTTCTAACATAACATTACCAAATGCCATAAACGCATCTATAAAATGTTCAATTTCTTCTAGATCAACAGATGTATCATTTAACGGGTCATTGGCAAACTCTTCCGAGTATGTATTCGCAATTTTAGTCAATTCATTAATTAACGAACCTCTTATCTCATTTCTTAACCTTAGTTCTCTAGAAATAATATCACCACTGCCAGTATCATATTTCTCAAATGCAATATAGTCTTCAATAACATAGTTCATTAATCGTTGCATCACGATTATCTCACCAGCATCTGCTCTATCATACTTTCTTATTACTGCTTGAAAACGGCTTGGTAATTCATCAAACAATTCATTTAGATAGGCATGAAACCTAACCATATACTTTGAGTAATTATAATCTTTATCAAAATAAATATCAGCATATATATTATTACCTGCATTAGCACCACAACATATAACTTTAGCCATATCTTCTGGGTAAGTATCTATGTAATAATCCAAAAAATGATAAATACTATCTGTGTTTAAATCATAATCTGATAACAAAGCCATTCTAGTAGAATTACTATTTAAGACTTGGTCTAGTGTATTTTTTACTGATGGCTTTCTAACCGAATCTAATACATCATAAAATTTAAATCCATTTAATGCTTTATCCGCCAATAAATTATCAAACACTTCAAACCAAACTGCACACACTGCAGATCCATCTGTTTGCACATCCTGATTAACAGATTCACCGTTGGTTTCTTCTCCATACACCTGAATATTACTTATGATAACTAATAACACTATAAAAAAAACTATTTTTCTCACATCAATCCAACTCGCTTTCTCAAATAATAGAATTGTTAGGGGCAAACACTCGGAAATTTGGGCCGTATAGCTTTTTATCTTTATCTATTCGTAATAATACAAATTAAATTTAGACCTTATATAAATTAATAGATTGAAATATTATCACAAAATAACTTCATTCTGATTCCGCTTCAAAATGCAACTATTTGATTACATAAGATAAATTCATCTAATAATAGTAGGCATTTTTTGATGCATACATTCTACCATATTTATTTTTCTATCGTAGACAAATTGCAGATTTAGACTTATAGAAGCAGATTTAGCCACACTTATTTTTTTCTTGTACATTCTACTCTACAAAACGTCTTGAACACTTGAAATTACAGTAATCCAGTGATATATTTATTGTATAATCAAAGGAGAGAAGTGTCGTGAATATTAAGCGATTAACACAAAATAAAGCATATAATAAAGAGCTCTTTAAAGAAGTTCTGAAGCATAAGAAGCAAGTGTCAACTATTTTAGCATTTGAGGCAACTATGGTTTCCATTACAGTAGGAATTGCTGTTTTATCGCGCCATATTTTAGATAACGTTATTGCTTCAAACATGAGAGAGTTTACTATCTATTTAGCTTTATATGTTTTCGCACAAATAACAACCATTATTTTAGCAGCTTATATCACACATTATAAAACTCTTTGTCAAGTTAAAGCCTTAAACTCACTTCAACATAAATTTTTACGTAATACCTTTTATATGTCTTGGGAAGAAATTTCTAAATACCATTCCGGTGATATCCTTACACGTCTTACAGTTGATATTAGCAAAATAATATCTTTTACACTTATTTCTATTCCGGCTGTAATAAGTAATATATTGCAACTATTTTTAGCATTTAAAGTTGTAATGGAATATGATGTATCACTTGGTATTTATGGTTTTCTAATTGCACCAGTAGTTGCAATCGTTGGATTTTATTTTGGTAGAAAAATCAAACCCCTACAAGATGAAATAAACAAAACAGAAAGTGATTACAGATCCTTTCTAAACGAATCTGTTCAAAATAACACAATAATAAAAACTTTTGAAAATGAAGAAGAAAACTTAAAAAAAATGACTACGATTCAAAAATTCAAACTAGGACTTCTTTTAAAGAAAAACAAAACAATCATTGGAGCAAATTTAATTACGCAAGCAGTATACACTGCCGTATCACTTATTGCTTTTGGATGGGGTGCTTACAAGATTTCATTAGGCGTTATCACTTTTGGTATGTTTACTACTATTATGCAACTGCTGACTCGTATGCAAGTTCCTGTTGAAGGGATCATTAGAGTTCTCCCAAAATATGTATCTACACTGTCAGCTTTTGAGAGATGTCATGAATTTTTTAGCAATGAATATTCTATTAAAAATAAAAAGAGTTTAACTCAACAAAAAGTAGGTGTGCAACTAGAAAATATCACATTCCATTACGAACCTAGCAAGCCCATTATAGATAACTTCAATCTGACTATTAGTCCAGGAGAAAAAATTGCTATTATGGGCGAATCGGGTACAGGTAAAACAACCTTACTAAAAATATTGATGGGATTACTTAAGCCAATCAATGGTGAAATAAAATCAATTCATCAAACAAAACTTAATGATAATCATTCATCATACTATACATATGTTCCACAAGGTAACACTCTCTTTTCAGGTTCTATACGATATAATATGTATGTAGGTGATGCTGATGCTACTGATGAAGAAATTTATTCTGTACTCAAAATCGCATGTGCCGAAACTTTTATTAACGAATTAAACAATGGACTAGATACCGAACTCGGTGAACATGGATTAGGATTATCAGAAGGACAGCTACAAAGATTATGTATCGCAAGAGCTTTGCTAAGAAAAGCTCCTGTTCTATTATTAGATGAGGCGACTTCAGCATTAGACAAAAAAACAGAGGAAAACGTAATTGAAGGTATTTATAAGAATTTTCCAAGCAAAACTGTAATTGCTATAACTCACAGGACTTCTATATTAGATTATGTTGATAAAGTTATAAACATCGATAGAATAAAATAAAACAAAGAGAAGTTAAAAACTTCTCTTTGTTTTAGCTAATATCATCCACACTAGTAAAGGTATGTTCAATAACTGTTTGACCTAAATTATTCTCAAAAGTTCTAGTTACCTCATCTTGACCTTTACCATCACCACCATTAGCTGTTAACTTAGTATTAAGTTCTACTAAATTAGGTGTGTTCCAAGTTCTCATCCTACACTTCCTTTCTTTTCTAATACCTATTAGCATTCCAACATTTCAAACCTTTGACTATAACATTAATTATGAAATTTGACTGGAAGAGAGATACTTTACGCTACATGATAATATCACTAACTCAGCAATATGTGCTATGTAATCACCATCATAATCCAATTTCAAAGTTTCATAATCACTTAAGTCCAACTTCAGATTTTCTATATCAAGATATTTACCAATTTCATCACATTTAGATAGCTCATTAGTCAACTCTTTAAAAAAATCACTCCACTCATTATTAATACGATGTAAATAATCTGCACTCTGTAATCCTTTAACAGTACTACAAATAATACTTTCTGGAACTATATCTTTCATATATGATGTTGCTAAAGTTTTTGTAAACCCATTATAATTAAAATCAACTATTGTCAAATTATGCAGAAATTCTAGTAACCTCACATCCTTTGTCGGATCTCTCATAACTACATTGTGCTTTAATCCAAATTTTGTTTCAGCAGCAGCAATATGATTAACAGTAGCTGGATCTAATGCATACTCTATAACGTCTCTTATTGATTTTCTAGGACTATAGACTAAAATATCCTCATCTAAATAATCCATTAATTCAGCAGTTTCTGATTTAGTCAACTTTACATATTTCCGTAGTGAATTTTCTGTATCTTTTTTTTCAGTCAGACAAATACTCTTTATTAACTTAACAAATGTATCTTTCCTACTTATCTTGAAATGCTTGCAATTTCTGCTGAATTCTTTGTAAAACTTTTTAAATCGAAAACTCTTAAGTAAATAAAAATAATATTTATCTAAATCTGAAAAAGAGAAAGTATTATTCCCATATTGTCCTGTTAAAAATATTCTACAATTATCAATACTTGCTAGTTCATAAGTCTTGTAAACCCAATACGCATTCACATTAAACTTAAATGGTTGCTCTAAAGTTTTCATGATATCTCGCATGGTATTTAATGGTGTTATAGAAGAAAAATCTGTAATATTAGCCTTAATGTTGGGATACATTTCTACTATTTTCATTACTAAATCCGATTCATCACCACTCATATTTGCTGGTATATCCATATCAAAATCTTTAGAAGCAACAGCTGTATATGCATATAATTGTTTTCCACTCAAAGCTAAATGGTCAGCTGCTACACATGCTATTGAACTCGAATCATAACCGCCACTAAGATTTATCCCAACTTCTCCTGCAGATCGTAATCTACATTTTATAGCTTCATCATATATTCTTTTAAACTCTTTTCTTGTTTCATCTACACTTTTTTGGGGTTTCCTCTTTTTATCCTTAAGAGACCAATAACACTGAACATCAATTTGACCATTTTTCACCAATATCATATGTCCAGACTGTAATATATTGATTCCCTGACAAATAGTCTCGCTAGGATGAAAATCATGCATAACTGTTTTTACCGCTAAAAATTTCTTAATATAATTATCATTTCTTCTCTGATTACTTCTTAACAAAGAATTCATTATTGTAGAAAAAGAAAATTCAATTTCATCAAATCTGTAGTAAATGATTCTTGATCCTACCTTATCCCTAACGAGTATAGTTTCATCATTCATATTATTATAAATACAATATGCATAACTTCCAATAAGATATTTAGGACTTTCATTTCCCCATTTATGATATGCTTCTAGAATTAATTGACTGTCTGTGATACTTTGAGACTCAATACTTAATAACTTAATCAACTCATCTCTATTATCAATTATTGCATCTGCAGTTATAATGCACTCTCTATCAACATCAATATAGGGTAATACCTCACTTTTCGCCTCATTAGTTACTTCTTGATGAAAGCATGCAAACTGAGCACGATTATACCGATTCATAGAAACTCGATCAAAAGTATACTGATCAAAAGCCTTTAAATGACAATCAAATTTATTATGAAGTTCGGCATCATTACTTAAAATTCCATATATCGCACTCATGCTTACACCTCAATAACCAATTGCTTATCGATCATATTTTCGATTAGATTTTCAACATCTTCATAGCACCTATTGTAGTCCACATCAAAAACAACCTTCATTTTTTCAACAATTTCTTTTAATTCAATTGGACAATCTAAAACATTCCAAATTTCTAGTCCTATAGAATCTAAAACGTAATATAACCCAGTTTCAATATTTAACATACCAAGTTCATTCGCCATCTCAACGGTTTCTATTTGCTCATTTCTAAGATATTTGCTCATTCTGCTCTCCTAAAATAAATTCTATTGCTTCTATTTGCTCATTTACAGTAAATTGTCCTATTGGTCTCTTAATAACAAAAGTTCTTACATAACTATTCAGTCGCATCATATACATCAGATGATCTTTCAGTTTTTTCATATGATATAACACATAAGATCTGTAAGTGTTCCGAATTAGTAATTCTAATCCATCAGCAGCAAATACTTCAACTACCTCTACTTTATTTACATCGGCTTCAATTATCTCAAAAAGATATTCTAGTCGCACTTTATCTTTGAAAAAAGCTTCTTTCTCATCTCTATAATATTTATTCATTCTATTTAAGATTGGCTTTGATTTATCAACGTTAATAGATAATTTACTCGCTGTGTTTCCCCATATTTTTTGTGAGGGATAACTAGCATTTACATATGGATTATCCAACTCATACGTAATACGCATCACATCATCTGTAACAATTTTACCTTCATTCAAGGAAAATCCAGAAGCTAGTGATGTTTTTCCCGCTCCCGAGTCACCAATAATTCCGATTCCAGCATTTTTATACATTACAAACGATCCATGTAATGGAAAATCTCCGTTCTGAATCATTAATACACCAAAACAAGTGCCTAAGACATACATTTCAACAGTTCTAAGGCTAGCGTCAACCTCTGGGGACAACAAAATTTCACATCCGTCTTTTATTTCAAAAGAACCCACACCCTTTATATAAAACCAATATGAGTCTTTACTAATTCTAGCTAACCCGCTGACTGCATTTTTATCAGAATGAAAGCCACATCTTTTTATAGTTACATCAACAGTATCAAACCTTGCTTGATAACATCCTAGTTCTATCTCAGATAACACATTCATACCGAATATTTCATATTTAAACATCTCTCACCCTTACAATAATAAATTTCTAAATCACATCGACCGATAGAAACTCTATCATATTGACTATATTCCAGATTATCATTATAGTCATTCGTAGTGCTTATTTAGACATATAAAGTCATATTTAGGCACAAGACAAAATAAAAAGATGCCTTATGTGAACTTGAACAACACATAACTCATCCTTTATTTTCTTAAAAATCGATGCCTAATAAACCTAGTAATTCATCTCTTTCATTAATGTTTTCTTTTTTAACAATGTAATTTACTTTGCTCTTAAAAGTAATGTTCTCTTTATTTGCTCCCCTAATTAAACGATGAATCCAGGCAATAGGTAAAAGTAATATATTATTTTTTGCATATGAATACCTCGGACCTAGCTCAGCTCTAATAGGAAATAGACTATACCACCACAAAGGCATAAATTTGTTTTTATAGTATGTCTTATATTTATAACGCTTGTCTCTCACTCTACGAATACTTTCTGAATGATTTCCAAAAGCTCCACTTTTAATAATTGATTCAAACAATCGCTCTAATATTTCTTCATCATATTCAAAGTTATCATCAAGTTCAAAATTCATATCTAAATACTTAACACAAAAGACAATAAGATATCTATAGAAAACACCATAACCTAGATCATCAAAATAATCTAAATCTTCTAATGGATTTACATCTTTTGAATTAACTATTACAACTAAATCTAATAATTGTTTGATGCCAAACCCAGAAAAACATATGTGTGCAACTTTATGAAAAATCAAGTATTTATAGTGGTACTTGATTTCAAGTGTAGGTACACTTACTTCACCAATCTTTTTAGTGCATCTATTTAACCAATATTGATCATTTATCTCTTTGTACGCATTTATTGACCAAGGTTCTACTAATTGAAAATGTATCTCTATACGTAGTGAACTGCTTTTATCCATCACTATATGTTTATCCTGGCTTTCTTGATGAGTTACAATATACCCATTACTTTTTAGTACTTCAACAACTTGATCTATATTTGACTCTTGAACCCAAATATCAAGATCACCCATATAACGATAATATGGTTTTTTATAATAACTTTGCAATATAATACCTTTAATAACACAATAATCAATACAAGAATTATTTAACTTCTCAATTATCATAAGCGCTTCAGCATTCTTTTGCTGCATACGTATTCCCATAACAGTAGCTTTCATTCTTAAAAAGTTTTTTATCTCCAATGATTTTTCATGATCATCATTACCCACACTATCGTACATCATACATGAGATACTATGAATATTTGCAAAGTGTAAAAGTTCTTCTACAGAATGATTTTCATACAACTTATATAATAGTTCAATCATGTTATATCCCACCTGAGCACCAATGCCCTTTAGCCTTTTCTCCAAACAACTCTATCTATATAATCCGTATACGATAGTATAATTCTTAACACCTTCTCTGATACATTAGGAATATTGTAATCTTCTACAAGTCTCAGAGTGTCACTCCTCTGATTTTCTATGATTTTTAGTCCCTGAAGAATTCTTTCTTTCTCCAAACCTACCATCATTACAGAGGCTTCTTCCATAGCTTCTGGTCTTTCATGAGCTTGTCTTATATTTAATGCTCTAAAGTTCAAAATTGATGATTCCTCACTAATCGTACCACTATCACTAAGTACAGCTTTCGCATTTTTCTGAAGTGCTATATAATCATTAAATCCCAATGGTTTCATTATTTTTATCAGTGAATTGAATACAATCCCTTTTTCCTCTATCATATTTCTTGTTCTAGGATGTGTACTAATGATAATAGGTAACATATATAATTCTGCAATCGTGTTTAAACTCTCTACTAGATTCAAAAAGTTTTCCTCTGAACTAATATTTTCCTCTCGATGAGCAGACACGAGGAAGTATCTATCCACATCTAGCCCTAACGTCTTTAATACATTCGAATTCTTAATATCATCAATTCTACTAATAATCACTTCAAACATTGGACTACCAGTCTTAATAATTCGATCTGCTGGCAATCCTTCTCGTAAGAGATACTCTCTAGCTATATCACTATATGTTAGATTGATATCAGCTGTATGATCAACAATCTTTCTATTCGTTTCCTCAGGTACTCTTTGATCAAAGCATCTGTTTCCTGCTTCCATGTGAAAGATTGGAATCTTTCTTCTTTTGGCAGCAATAGCACATAAACAACTGTTGGTATCTCCTAGTACAAGGAAAGCTTCAGGCTTAACTTCTTCCATGATAGGATCTATCTTCATTAATATGTTACCGATTGTTTCAACAGCATTTCCTGTAGCTGCATTTAAAAAGAAATCAGGTTTTTTAAGTTTAAAATCATTAAAGAATACCTCATTAAGTTCATAATCATAATTCTGGCCAGTATGTACCAACACATGGTCTATGGCTTCAGAATCTTCTAGTTTATTTATTACCGCAGACAGCCTAATAATCTCAGGTCTAGTACCTACGACTGTCATTACTTTTAATTTTTTCATTTAAACCCCCAAGTAATAAGTATCTGGTTTTTCTGGATTAAAACACTCATTTACCCACATAAGAGTTACCATATCTTTATCACCAGTATTAACAATAGAATGCGTATAGCCTGTAGGGATGTCAACAACTCTTAAGTGATCACCAGAAACTTTGTATTCTATAATTGTTTCCTCATATGGATTTCTGAATCTTATGACACCTTTACCGCTAACAACTAAAAATTTTTCGTTCTTTGTATGATGCCAGTGGTTACCTTTTGTAATATTAGGTTTTGATATATTTATAGAAACCTGACCTCTTTCAGGAGTTCTTAATACTTCAGTAAATGATCCTCTATTATCTACATTCATTTTAAGATCATATGCAAACTGATCTGAAGGTAGAAAGCTTAAGTAAGTACTATACAAATCCTTTTCAAAAGCATTGCACATATTCGGAACTTGAAGTGTTTTTCTAGACTCTTTAAATGTCTCTAATAACTCAACAATTCTTCCTAACTTAACTTCAAAGGCATTATTAACTATGCAAAACTTACCATCTCTACTAGGATTGCTAACCAAAGCATTCTTAAATTCATTAACTACATCATCGACATAATTCAATGTCAGCAATGCCTCAGGATTATCAACTCTTATCTCTAAATCTCTTGAAATATTGTAACAAAATGTTGCTACAACAGTATTGTAATTAGGTTTACTCCACTTACCAAAGAGATTATTAAGTCTATAAATATATACTTTACTATTATTTTTTTCCCCATATTCAAATAGTAAATCCTCGCCAGCCTTTTTACTTAATCCATATGGATTGTCTCTCAAAGCCTGGATAGATGAAGTTAAAACTATAGGAGCTTTATTATCATATTTTTTTAAAGTCTCTAATAGTTCAGAAGTAAAACCAAAGTTACCTTTCATAAACTCATCTTCATTTTTGGGTCTATTTACACCAGCTAAATGAAATACAAAATCACAAGATCTACAGTAATTGTCTAACAAGATTTTTTTAGTATCTAAATCATACTCATATATTTCGTCATATCCACTCGCTCGTAAGTCAGCTACTAAGTTCTTTCCTAGAAACCCTTTGGCTCCTGTTACTAAAATTTTCATGCCTTCTCCAATTCTCAAGTTCGTTTTTCACATAATCCAATGTTAATAATCGTTCTTTGATTTCGTCTATAGACAACCTATATGTATTGTGCGAATTATACTCATCCTGAGCTGATAATTTCTGATCACCCTCAACAAAATACTTATCATAGTTTAAATTTCTCTTATCCGCAGGTACCTTATAGAATCCACCCATATCTCTTGCAACTATATGTTCTTCTTTAGTTAATAATGTTTCGTACAGTTTTTCACCATGTCGAGTACCAATTATCTTTATCTCATTATCTACTTCAAACAACTCCTTAAGTGCTTGCGCTAAATCTCCGATTGTACTGGCTGGTGACTTTTGAACCATAATATCTCCAGCATCTGCATTTTTAAAAGCAAATACTACTAGCTCCACAGCTTCAGCTAAGCTCATTAAAAATCTTGTCATCTGAGGATCAGTAACAGTTATAGGTTTACCTGATTTCATCTGATTAATAAACAATGGAATCACAGAACCTCTAGAAGCCATGACATTACCATATCTAGTACCACAAATTAATGTCCTGTCAGCTGGTATTGTTTTAGCTTTTGCAACAAAAACCTTTTCCATCATTGCCTTAGATATGCCCATTGCATTAATTGGATATGCGGCTTTATCTGTAGATAAGCAAATTACCTTCTTAACACCTGCATTAACTGCAGCATCTAACATATTATCTGTACCCATTACATTTGTTCTAACCGCTTCCATCGGAAAGAATTCACATGAAGGTACTTGTTTAAGTGCAGCAGCATGAAAAACATAGTCTACACCATACATCGCATCTCTTATAGATTGGAAACTTCTCACATCCCCAATATAAAACTTCAATTTATCATTTGCATATTTCTTACGCATATCTTCTTGCTTCTTCTCATCACGAGAAAATATACGAATCTCCTTAATATCAGTATCCAAGAATCTTTCCATTACTGCATTTCCAAAAGACCCTGTACCACCTGTAATTAACAATGTTTTCCCTTTGAACATTTCAACCTCCAAAAGCATTTTCGCTTATGTATTTCGTATATCTGTATATTATATTCCCGATAGACACTTAAATCATGCTATCATTCAATAGTGTATACTTGACCAACTTTTCATATATGCAAAATATCATCAATGCCTGACTATGAATACATATATGTAACTGATGACAATTGGTCCACAATCTAACGAGTTCTTATAACTTATCAACCAAAATATCTGCAATTTGCTTGCTTGCAGTACCATCTCCATAAGGATTACTTGCAAGACTCATACTTTTATAAGCAACTTCATTTGTTAAAAGTTTTTTAAATGCTTGATAAATTGCATCCTCTTCAGTACCAACTAACTTTAAAGTTCCAGCTTTAACACCTTCAGGTCTTTCTGTTGTATGCCTCATAACAAGTACAGGTTTTCCTAACGAAGGTGCTTCTTCTTGAATTCCACCACTATCTGTTAATATTAAATGAGCCCGGTTCAACATATTATGAAAATCTATAACCTCTAAAGGTTCAATAATTCTTATTCTAGGTTGATTCCCAAATATTTTATTAGCTGTCAATCTTACCTTTGGATTAAGATGAATAGGGTATACAACTTTAATGTCCTTATGTTCATTAACAATTCTATTAATTGCATTAAACATATTCTCCATTGGTTCACCCAAGTTCTCTCTTCTATGTGCAGTTAGCATAATTAACTTATCATTACCAATCCAATCAAATAATTCATTATGATAGTTCTCTCTAACCGTCGTTTTTAAAGCATCAATTGACGTATTACCTGTAACAAAAATCGAATCTTTTTCTTTCCCTTCACTTAATAAATTTAATTTTGATATTTCTGTCGGTGCAAAGTTAAACTTTGATACAATTCCAGTTGCTTGACGATTAAACTCTTCAGGCCATGGTGATTGAATATTGTATGTTCGTAATCCTGCTTCAACATGACCTATAGGAATTTGTAAATAAAAGCTTGATAATGCAGTAGCAAATGCTGTTGAAGTATCACCATGTACCAATACAATATCTGGTTTAATATTCTCTAAAATTTCTTTCATCTTACTCATAATATTAATCGTAACATCAAATAGAGTTTGGTTGCTTATCATAATCGACAAATCATATTCTGGAATAATATCAAAAACCTCTAATACTTGATCTAACATCTCTCTATGTTGACCTGTAACACAAACAATTGTCTCCAACTCCTTACGTATCTTTAATTCATTTACTAGCGGACACATTTTAATCGCTTCGGGTCTAGTTCCAAATACAACCATAACTTTTTTCATTATGTTCTCCTATAATTTATATGTATGAGAATAATTACATATATTCTTAGTGTCTAATATATGTTTTGATTCTATGACATTCAAATTCTCTCTGATATGAGTATGTGCAACCATAACAACAATAATATCTATTTCATTTATGAAATCATCAAAATTCATAAACTGATGTTCTACAATCCTTTCTTTAATAAATGGATCAAAAACTTTTACACCGGTCGCTAAATGTTCTTCCATCTTTTCTAGTAATTGAAGTGTCGGACTTTCTCTTATATCATCTACATCTTCTTTATAAGTTAAACCGTATAAACCTATTTTCGAGATGTCTTTAATATTATGATCTCTCATTATATCCCTTATTCTTCTCAATACATGTCTTGGCATAGAATCATTTATTTTCCTTGCAGTTAAGATTAAGTTTGTTAAGTCAGGATAATCGCCTACTAAAAACCATGGATCTACAGAAATACAATGTCCTCCAACGCCAGGACCAGGTGCAAGAATATTTACTCTTGGGTGCATATTGGCAGTTCTAATAATTTCATAAACGTCCATATTATCAGCTCTGCAAATTTGAACTAACTCATTTGCAAAAGCTATGTTAATATCTCTAAATGTATTCTCAACTACTTTAGACATTTCAGCAGTTCTAATATCTGTTACAATTACATCAGACTTACAAAATAGACTATACATTTCTTTTACTCTAGAACCAATTTCCATATCATCACAGCCAATAGTTCTAGAATTATACTCTAATTCATGAATCATATTTCCTGGAATAATCCGTTCTGGTGCATGTACCAAATGTACATCGGAGCCTATGACAAATCCATGCTTTACTATTTCAGGTCGAATAATCTTATCTATTGAACCTGGAGAAATTGTAGACTCAATTATCACTATTGATCCCTTTTCACATACCTCAAGCACGCTGTTTACTGCAGATATTAAGTATTTAGAGTCTAATTTTTTAGTATTCTTTTGGTAGGGTGTAGGTACAGCTATAATATAAGTATCTGTTTTTATATACTCATTAGTAAACTTAATACCATTTGATAATGCCTCTGCAAATAATTCATCTAATCCTTTTTCTTCAAATGTCAATTTCCCATCGCATAATGTATTTAACAGCTCATCATTATAATCTGTTCCTGTAACTTCAACACCTTTTTTTGCAAACATCAAAGCTGTTGGTAAACCAATATACCCCAATCCAATTACATTTATCATCACTCAACCTCCTCTAAACCTATACTCTATTCCGTACTTTTCATATTAATATGATTCTAATTGACTTTCTGTGCATATCTGAAAACAGCTATTATGGATGTACTTAATATCCTATGTAAAACAAGTATAATTTCAGTACTTACCAACTATTTTTTTTAGCATTTTCTTTTCACTTTCATTTAAGCTTTTAATCCATAAAACAGAAAAATAAACAAGACATAAAATACTGCATTTTATTAAGAACATTGCCCACGAAACATCCCCTATATCACTCATTAAACTTCCAATAACTAACGTAATAATTATTGGAAATTTTAACTGACAAATGGTTTTTTTCGCAAATCTCATCACGTTAATATCTAGTCTTCTTTTATAATAAATATTAATTACTATCACTTGAAAAATAATCAGCAAAACAAATGTAACAAGAGATAACCCTATTGCACCAAAGTTTTTTGAGACAATTATAGATAAAATTAAATTGGCTATTGCCATTATTGAATACGCTATCGCCTTAAAAGAAATAAGATTTTTTGCTTGAAGTATCACTCCGGCTATTGTTTGCGACAATGGGACTAATAACGCTGTAATGACAATCGCTGCAATCCAATAGGAATTAATATACTCCTCACCAGCCCATAAACAAATAAAATCTTTTCCATTAGTCCAAAACACAACAACTATCAGAGCTAAAGCAAACATTTGAATTCGACCTATTTTAATCATCAAATTTGTTAATTGATTTCCATCAGCCCCATCATAAATCATTTTAGAAATTCTTGGCATAAATACACTAGATACCCCCAAAGATAACTGCTGAAAATACATTACAAGAGTAATCCCAAGTGAAAATATTGCAACATCATGAGTACTATTAAAAATTCCAAGTACACCTTGCCCAATTTTCCAAAATAATTGATTAACTATAGCAAGAATAAAAACGTACACAGAATAACTAAATATTTTTTCTAAAATCTGTTTATTTATGTAATGAAGTTTTATCTTTACTTTCAATTTACTTAAAGCATAAAACATAAAATAGAACAAAATAATAATATTGATAATAGAATCAATAACAACTAATGCAATTGATTTAAATCCTATTAATAAGAAAAAAGCAACTGTAACTGTTCTTATTATGATTCTTGCGATACTAATACTATTAACTATTATAAATTTCCCATATCCTCTTATAATAAACTCGAAACTTCTCATTGGAAGTGAAAATGATAAATTGAGTACAAGAATTAAACTCATTATCTTTGCTTTGTCTATTTCAACCTCTGTTAAGGATTGTGAGAATATTAAGTCAACTTTGCTAACAATAAAAAAACCAACAAATATAACAATTAATGAAATGACAACATATATAAGCAAGCAAACTGCGATAAAGTTTTCCTGCTCCTTTTCTTTTTTTTCAGCCTGATACTTCGATATAAATCTATAAATTGTGTTATGGAGTCCGAAATCAAATATAGAAATATATCCAACTAAAGCACCAATTAACATATATAGTCCATATTCGGATTTACCTAACATCCGTAACATAATTGGAGTCAGTAGCATACTAGCTAAAAAGGCAATTACCATTTTTATATATGATAAAAAAGCACCCACTTTCATTTCATTATTATGCATTTATCCTCCGTTAAATATCAAGTTTATTGACTCTAAAATAAAAATACTTATAATATCTTCTTGAAATTCTTCTAACAAAATTATTTTTTATAATCATCAATTTGTTCTTTGGTAAACCAAATATCTTTGCTATCTCTATTCTTGAAATACTTCTATTACCTTTCATATACCTGAAATACATTCTAATCATTCCACTTTCTTTTTCATTTGGGAAGTGCCATATAGCTCTACCATTATACAACCAATTAGTAGAGACTAAATAAAACGATCCCGTCCAATATCGATAAATATAAGGTTCTGCAGATAAAATATTTCCTCCAGAAAAATTATATGCTGTAGCAGAAATTATATACTCATCTCCAGTGGTTTTATCCAACTTGTTAGATTTCATAGCAATTTCAAAATTGGACAAACACTGACTCATAAATATCTTTAATCCCTCTTTGGCACCACATATAAATTCTCCACCGAAATGCCTTATATTTGCTCTTATACCATTCACATTTTCATAATTATTTATAATAATTTGTCTATCTTTATGAGTTAATATGTGTCCAATATCATAGAGCATAATATCACTATCATTTTCAATCTCATCAAATAAATCTTCCAAAGTTTCATTAACGATTGTATCTGTATCAATTAATAAGTACTTATCGTAGTTCAATTCATCACAAGCATACTTAATTGCACATAACTTGAAGAATGCTAATGCCCATTTAAAGTCATCAGATAAACGGAATATGTTGAAGTCAATTTTGATAACTCTAATTCTTGCATTTTCAAAACGTTTTCTCCAGTTAATAGACAAATCTACATTGGTTATTAAGCAACAATCGATATCAAGATTACTCTGCTTAGCTGAATATAAACTTGCATAGCTATTCATTAAATATGTTTCTCTCGAAAAAGAGTTCCTTAATTGTGGTGAAGAACTATATCCATCTAAATCAGCATATGCATTTATTATTATCTTTCTCATCAAGGTTTCCTTTCTCAAGTGTTAAACATTTATCTATAAAATCATGATATATTTTTTTGTTCGATTTTTTATCTACTCCTGATCTTAAATAAATACTTAACAAAATTAAATATATCCAAGTTAACTTTTGAAAGTTCCCAAATTCAATACCAAAATTACTAAATATTTTTTCCAAATTATCATCGAAAGAACCACTAAAAAATTGAATAAGTAAATGTTCGTTATTATACTGCATATATTCATTCAAAATACAAAAAAATATATCTATGTAAAAGGGACCAATACAAGCGTGTTCCCAATCAATTAACAACACACTGTCTTTAGTAGTATATAGAACATTGTTTAAAGATAAGTCATTATGAATAAAAGCAACTGGCATTTCATCTACTCTATCACGGTTGATTTGCTTTAAAAGAATGCTTGTAATATCATCCTCAGGAACCGGTTTTGAATAAATCCTATTAAACGGTTTCAACTCGTATTTGACCTTATCAGAATACTTCATATACGTGTCTAAAATCATTAAATAAATTTTATTATACGTAGTTTTTGTCCATTCACCTTTAGGTATTACTTCAACCAGATTTTCGCATATTAATCTTCTTTCAGGATCATAGTAATTCATAGATACTGTAGGAAATAATGATATCGTTTTGTCCATATTTTGCATACATATTTTATATCGCTCATCACTGTAAAATACAGTACATACTGTTTTTGCTTCAAAACAAAATATTTTGACATTATATTTCAAATCCGAATCGTTCGATAAATAAAGTAAAGTGCCCTGAATTTCATTTGGAACTACATTATTCACTTTTAACATAGGCAAAATTTTATTTACTAGCATAAATAACTTATTTACATCAGGCATTTGAATTACATCTTTTGATATATTACATATATGTTCATCTTGTAATTTAAATGTTCTAAAGTCGTAGGATAATCTATAGCGACCATTTTTTAACATATGATTTGAAGTATAAAAGCTTCTGTAAGCTATTCTGATCCGTTTAAATAATCTGAACATAGCCACTAACCTACTAATAAACATCTACCTACTCCTTTAAAGTTTTTTACAAACTCCGTTTGCATATATATCTGATTTCTCATTATTTATGAGCGCTCTTGATAAACTTAAAAATCTTTCGCTCGCTACCTTGCAATTCCAATAATCACAAATAGTATTTCTTGCATTTTCTGAAATATTCTTTCTCATTTCATAATCCAACACACACTTCTCTAACTTCACATAAAAATCACTTTCATCATTTCCATCAAAAATTAATCCGTTATGTTTGTTTTTTATCAAAACATTGACCGCACCGGCTTCTGACGAGCCTACTACTGCACACGAATTTCCCATAGCTTCATTTACAACTGCTCCCCACCCTTCCATTCTAGAACTAGGAAAGACATAAATATCCGAAATACTCATATACTTCTGAACTTCATAGGATGGTACAGCACCTAAGATTGTTACCGATTCTTCCAAATTGTATTGACTTATTAAATTAATACAATTATTTTTTTCTGGTCCTTCACCAATCAATGTGAGCTTAAAATCAATATTCTTTTCTTTGAGTTTACTTACAGCTCTAATTATCCAGTCTGCTCTTTTCCAAGTAAGAAAACGGCCAACCCAAAGTAAACTCACTATATCATTTTCTTTCGTTTCTATAATCATTTCTTCTATTTTGGGAAAATAGCCCCATTCATACATTTTGTTCTTATATGCACCTATCAAGAGCATATCCTTTGCACTCATACTACCAATACTTAAAAGCTGCAAATTCTTTCTTTTGTATCTCAGACATTCATATATTACTCTTAAGTCAAAGATCCTCCACCATTGTTTAAATTTACGTTCACTTACTCTAAATGAAAGCTTATTTGATTTCATGCGGATTCTCAACATTCCTAGTGATGCAGATCCAAATAAGCATACATCACTTTCTAAACTTAATTTAACTGCTTCCTCATATAAATCAGGGTTATTACCTACATCAATCAAATAGGGATAGTCTTTCACTGATGGGCTTTGATAACCTAATTTTAACCGTTCATTTGGAACTCTTCTCATTGCAATAAATCTATAATCCAAGCCCAGTTCTCTATATAATTCATCAGAGAAAGGAATTTGATGATGATTCAGAAAATTTGAATAAAAAGTGATTTTCATACTAACTCCTATTTAATACTTCAGCATATATATCAATTAACTTATCTGAATTTAGTTTTCGATCGAACATTACTTTAGCTCTTTTCCTAGCATTACTTGATATCTCAACTGCTAAATCAACATTGCTAAATAATATGCAAATATTATGAGCTAACATATATGGAGCATCGGGTTGGTACATCATTCCTGATTCACCATGTTTTATAAAATCAGGAATTCCTCCTACATAAGATGCTACCGAAGGAACACCCAGTATCATTGCTTCACAAAGAGAATTTGGACTATTTTCAATTAATGATGGCATGACAAATACATTTGCCTTTAAAAACTGCTCACACATTTCTGATTCAGTTAAGGGACCTGTTAATATTAGTTTGTCTTCAAGTTTATATGTTTTAATTAACTTCAATAAATATCTTGAGTAAGCAGTCTGCATTAGCTTCTCTTTTAAGGAGTTGTTACTCAATATATTCTTTCCACCTATTACTACCTTTACATTAGGATATTGCTTCATTATCAAGGGCATGGCTTCTAACAATATATGCAGTCCCTTCAATGAATAATGCGCTTGACTAACAAAAATGGATTTTTTCTCACAATCATTATATGTCCATTTAGAATTGTAAAATGAGTTTCTTAGGGTCTCATTGTTTGAGAAGTATTGTTTTGAAACATCAATTTCTTTAACACATGCAAGATCCCATGTAGTTCTACCAATAATTGCATCTGATAACTTAATTGCTTCTATTTCATTGCAACCAAGTTTTTGATATAATCTCTTTAAGTTTGCCAAACTATCTTTTCTAATTAGATTTCTTAAAGTATTTCTGTATATCACCTCTGTTGGTATACCCAAAAATAAATGATTTTTAATCTTCGAAACAATTCCTTGTAATGACATCACTGTTTTTATTCTTCTTTCATGACAAGCTATAATCATTAATAAGGTATGTGGTAATTCAGAACCATGGATATGTACAATATCTGGCTTTACAAGATCTAAAAGATTAATAAAAGCACTAGAATATCGATTTATAGTAATATTGTTTACTTTTAAATTCTTAATTTTTTTAAATGAATAATAAGTAATGCTCTTACCATCGATTGAGTTTTCACTTTCATGGTTATCACATGGATATGCAACTGATAAATCTATACTTTTATGTTCTGCTAAAATCCTAGAGGATTCTACTAACCAACCACCAGAAATATTAGTTTTTTCATTTTTTAACTTGCTAAGCTCAGGTAATTTGTTATTAACTAACCATAAAACTCTCAATCGACTCACCTTCCCCCCTACATTCTTTATATGAAACTGCAACGCTAAATATAAATAATACTATTGCAATCTGTCTAGATGAAAAAACTGTGTTAATAAATGATACTAAAACAAAATTAGTAAACACAATAATAAAATATTGATATAACTGTGTATTCACTAGTAAAAGCCTCATTCTTTTCAAATAGATATGTGCAATATATAGCAGCAAGCAAAAGAAAATAATTCCAATTGATGCCAGTGTATCTAGGACAGAAGAATGTCCACCAATTAAAAACATATCATCATTTTTTGCCATAGTTCCAAAAATAGGACTTTTAATAAACTCATTTAAGCTTAACTTATACCTATGTATTCTATTTATTTCATCTAATCCTTCATTAGAGTTTAAACTTTTAGCAAAATCTCTTAATCTATACGAAACCATTCCTAAATCATGTTCTTCAGCTAGCTCAGATAATTTGTTAATAGCAACTTCGATATCATCAATACCTGCTACAAAATAAAACAAAACTACCAATACAATCAATAAAATGGCTACAAGTTTTTTTGATTTAGAAAACGAAATAGAAAATGAGAGTATCGCCAAAGTACTTGCAATTGTATATTGAGACAGAATTATGCAATAAATGAATACAAAAATAATACATATATATATAACTTTAAACCTCGAACTATTATTCTTATAAAAATAGATTAAGTAAGGAATCATTAAAACTAGAGAATTAATAAAACCATACCCACCAATATTTTGTCTATATAGCGAATCAAGGTTGTATAGCTCATTTTGTCCAGTTGCAAGCAAACGAGCAGCCATCGGATACTTATCCAATCCAATAATTGTACTTATACATATAATTAGAGTCGACAGTAAAACTGTATAAAATATTGTGGCTAACATTTTCCTATTATAAAACCTAATTATGTAATCCTGCATTATAAACGGAATCCAAAATAACATTTGAAAATACATTCCTTGAAAGTAATTTACTCGTGTTTTCCACTGAGCATAATAAATTAAATTTTGCAAAAAAAATACAAGAAAAAAGCACAGCAAAATATTCCCAAAACTTCTTTTGTTTTTCATAAATACAGTAATAAAAAACAATCCAACCGACACTACAACAATAAATACTCTTCTTAGATTACTGATACTTGCAAAATAAGGGAAAATATAAAAAATGATCAGCATTATAACAGATAAAAGATTGACATAATCTAAAGATGTAATTTTAACCTTTTTATCTATTGTTAAGTTCATTTTATTCTCCTAATGAAATCAATCAACTTTTGACACTGTATAAAGCTATTTTTTTCTGTCTTCATAAAATTTTTTGCTTCATTTCCTTTTTTTCTTAAATTATTCAATGAAACATCAAATACATCTATTATTTTTTTACTCATTGCTTCAATATCTTCGTCTTCAAACACATACAAGTAATCAAAATAGTCATCAGGAATTCCAGCTAATTTTGTTGTCAATAAAGGAGTCCCAGAAGCCATATATTCAAATGTTTTAGAGGGGCACGAATATTTTGTATAACTATCACTTGTCGGTCTAGGATTTACTAACAAAGTTGCTTTGCACATTATATCAAATGCTACATCTGAGGAAACATAACCATTATACTTTATCTGATCACTTTCATTACTCAGCTCAATAATTCTATTTTTGGAAGCTCCGTTCCCATATATCCAAAGCTCGGCATCCTTAATACCTGCTAAAATAAAAGCCTCTGCAAACTTATCAATACCATACTCTGTTTTCAAGGTTCCCATATAAAGACAAATTTTCTTATCATACTTTTCAATATGTTTATCTAGTATTTTTTTGTCATCAATCAAACCTTCTACAACTATCCATTTCTCCTTAGGAATATTAAGATAATCAGCCATATACTTTGTGAATAAAACATAGCTATCAATTAACCTCATTTTTCTTTTTATTAACATCCAATCAATTCTTTTAAAAACTCTTTTTATCGATGTAGACATATCCATATTCAACGGCAAATCTGGTACAATAACATGAATTCGAGAATTAGTAATGATTTTCTTTATATTAATTGCAGAATTTAAAAAAGGAGAATGTAATGAATACACAAATATATCTACATCACATTTTTTATTCCTATTTGCCCATTCCTTACTTTTCTTTAGTAATGAATAATTTCTTGTTATATGATCCAAATACTTTATATTAACAAAACCAACAGATTCTCTAAAAACACAACTTTCACTCGAAAAGTCACTTTCCTTAACTACTCTATCTGTATAGACTGGATATGATGGAGGTCGTATCGCACTTATAATATCAATTTTTTCATCTAAATTTTTTTCGATTCCATTAATAAAATAATGCTGTGATAAAGTTGCTGCTACCTGCTTATATCCTTTATCTACCGCTAAATCCAAACACTCTTTGGTCATATATGTACCTATCCACACATTTTTTTTGGAACTCATCTTTACTCCTTATATTATCCAGATACTGAGTAGACATAGTATAACTATCATCTAACTGCATAGAGAAATTCTAAAATCTGCTTCTAAATATCCATTATTTTCCGTCATTTGTATACAAATTCTATTTACTCCCTCTTTCCTTAAATAATATAAGCTCCTATGAGAGGTATCTAACATCAATTTAGCGGAAGATGATAATTTTGCTATCTCATTATCTTCATACTTCAATACAATACTGTTCTCAACTTTTTTTACTTCACAAGGGGTATGCAATACGATTTCTCCAGCCACAATATCCCCAAATGCGAAATCATTAATATAAAAGTGGTCTGCCTCAAAAATTATTTTTCTCCTATGAGTATAACCATTTTTAGAAATCACTTTTCCGATAAAATTAGATTCATCATATTTTTCAACCATTGATTCTGTCCAATCATAAATTAGAAAAGCTCCACGTTTATTCATTTGCTCAGTACTTTCAATTTTCAAAGTATTATGAGCTCTTGTTAATGCTAATTCTTTACCTAAACCTGTAGCATACGAATAGGTTCCACTATCACATAAAATATTTATACCTTTATGCCAGAGATCTATATGTAATTGATCCATCTGAGCCGGTCGCGTTTCAAATTTATTCATAACAATCATCATATGTCCGAACTCATGTCTAAAAGTAAATAATCCAGAATTTCTATAAGCTTTAGATTTTCTTTCTATATTCGCAAAATTAACTCTCAATGGATCAATTTCTGAAAACCATAAAACTTCCTCATCATATTTTCCTTTCTTAAATAATCTTTTTCCATTTAACATCATATGAAGCGAGTTCAAGGTTGGTCTAAAATCTCTAAAATCACATACTGTTACAGGAAAAATAAGTGCACCATCATTTGAACCATAATTAGGTACGTCTCCTGAACTATCTTGTATCTGATACATCTGAAGTATGCTTTTTCCTATTCTATTTCTACTCTCATCCGACAAAGAATATTGAGTGCGAGTTTCTATTAACAAAATTACCTCAATTAATTGTAAAACCAATCTTTGATAGTTGAACGAGTATTGAATATAACCTCCATCTTCTAAAAATTGTTCTTTAAGTATTTGATCCAATAATGAAAATGACTTTTTTATTTGCTTTTGCTTATTGGAACAATATGCACCAATAAGCAAACCAACAGCTTCAGATATTGCATGATTATTTCTTATACATTTCCTCGCATAAAAGAAATTGGATTGAATTTTCTTATAGCTATCATGGACAATGCCAAATACATTCTTAGTATCAGATTCCGTTATTAATCCATAGTTTTTAAATAATCCATAATTAATAAGGATATTCATCATCCTAAAGGCAGCTTCTTGACCGCACTTATAATTTACTCCAAATGAATACTTATTTTCTCTAATCCAACTTTCAATCTGTTCAGAGAACTCATTATAATATTTCTTATCCTTTGTAATCATGTATGCTCTTGATAGATAAAACAAATGAGAAAATCTTGAAGCTTCCCAAATAGCTTTTATATCGCCTCTTTGTTTATCAAAATCAGGAATCAAATACCATTTTTTTTCGCCTGACTCCTCATATTGAGTTAAAGGATTAATATGCCAATTTATAGGATTGCCATATGGTAACTCCACACTTGAAAACGCTGGTAGTATTCCCTTTGTAATATTATCTGCTACTCTAAGTATTTCGTACTTATCTTCTCTTGATAAATCACATAAAAAATGTTCAATCACATCAGAATTAGGACTAAATAGATCCACTCGCTTTATTGATACTTTCTTCTCAAAAATATTTTCGACTATCGGTACCACTTTTAATATTTTTAACTTAAATGAATACAAAATACGGTTTGTAAGCCATACGAATCCATATTCATTAATAACCGATTTTAACATTCTCTCACCCTAACTATACCGACTCAATTACATGGATTAATTTTTCTGTTAACACATTAAAATCGAAATCTCTAACACCTAATCTTGCGTTATTACCAAATCGTAAGTACTCCTCTGATGTCATATTTTTTATCTTAATTATTGCATCTGCCAACTCTTGAGATGAACTTTTATCTAATTCTAAACCACAATTGTATTTCTCAATAAGAGAATACCCCATTTTTACTGTTGATATTATCGGCTTACCCGATGCCATATACTCAAATAGCTTATTTGAACTATTTCCTCTTGCCCAATTATATTGTTTCTGAGAGTAGTTCAATACATTAACTGAAGACTTACTTAGAACATATGGTATGTATTGTTTGTTAATATAACCCTTGAATTTAACATTCTTTATATTTTCGTTTATCAAACGATATTCAAGTTCTTCTTTTTGATTACCATCTCCATAAACTAAAAACTGTACATCCTTTATATCTTTCATTAATTTAGCAGCATCTAATATATTACCAACATTGTTAACTGGTCTGATTGCTCCAACATAAACTACATTAAACATACCTGATTCTAAATCTTCATCTTCCAATACTCTTACTCTAATATTGTTTTCAAAGGATTTTATATCAACCCCATTATTTATATAATGTGTTTTTCTTAAATCAATTTTGCCGCCTTGATTTACATCCCACTTTTTCTCTAGGATATAATCAGTATCACCTTCTTTAGTAAATATTAAGGCATTAGCATTCTTATAAATCCATTTTTCACCTGCAACAAGAATTTTTCCAAGTATGCTATTCTCTTTTGCCATTTTAAATGAAAAAATTGCTTCTGGCCAAAGATCTCGAATTTCACATATGCATGGAATTTTCATTTTTTTTGCAATCCTTATTCCTGCTATCATTGTTAAGGGGTGAACACTCGACGCAATTATTATGTCTGGTTTACCATCAATTTGCTCTATTTGACCTGATACGTAATAGAGATTTCTATAAAATAGGAACATATTTTTTACTCTATCAAAGCCATTTCCTAAAGCGGTTGATGTCTTTACAAAAATAAAAGGTACTCCATTCAGTTTTTTTCTAATATATTTTTTTGAATTAGTATCAATATACTCATCTCTATTATGATATGAATTCGCACAAAAAATACTAGCATCATAACCATTCTTGATCAGCTCTTCCGCGAACCAATAATGTCTCCCTCCATTATTTTTATACATATCTGTTGCATAATGATTCCATAACCAAATATTCTTTTTCAAAATAACTCCTTGTTCCACAAAATTCATTTTATTATCATATTCACTCTTCAATAAATAGCACACTAACTATAAGTTATTGAAGGCAATATTATATTGTTTCTTCATATTTAATTAAATACATTTTCTACTCCTTAAACAATCATCAAACCACAATCTTTGCAATTGCTTAAAGTAACAATTTTCTATTTCCTATATAAAGGGAAAAATGAATCCTCTTCAAAGTTAATTGTATCGTTCAAATGTGTAAACTCAATATACTTTTCATTATCTAGAATTCTTTTGCCAATATAAAAATCTAATTCGCCATTTTTATTTAGTGACTTCTTAAATCTAAACAATGTATCATCAGAGCTAGAGTATCCACCACCTAAATGAAATTTACTTTTTTGATTTTTACATCCCCATTTAGAGACTTCATAGAATAGTAAGTTATTGGGAGATAATATATATGCATCTATTTCGGTGGCTCCTAAATGATAATGAATTGCATCTTCATCAATTAAAACAATCATACTTGATACTACTCGATCCTTGTAAAGCACACTAAATATTTCTGCGTTATAGTATTTTTGACTAATTAGCTCTTCGAAATATTTTTTGTCGAAAAAGTATAAATCATTAGCATTATTTTTTTTCATAGTTGTATAGTATAATTCAACAAATTTTTCCAATCCTTCTTTATTAGTGTTCTGAATTACTTTCATCTCATTCTCTATAGCATTCTTTATTTTCTTTCTAGAACCAGTTTTCATATTTCGCCATATTATTTCTTCTGATTCTAAGCTAATATGAATTGTTTTTCTATTGAACTCAATCTCATATATTTCAGAAAATAAGTCTGCATTGTTGTTAACTGGATCAAATCTGATAAACTCAGATACAATCCTATTGGATATACAGTATTTAGCAAATTCATTATTAAACTCATTTAATAATTCTGATTTACAGTTCTCAGCACAAAACTCAATTCTAGGACCTGAGTATCCATATGGTGAAGTAATATCATAATATTCTTTATCATAAGGAATCATTCTTTTTATAAAAGGATAAAATATTCTCCCCTTTTCATTTTCGAATACAAAGTTCACCAACTCATCATCTTCCTCAAGATATAGCTTATTATATTCATCATTATAATAAATTCCTTTATTATTCCTTCTATAATTCATTTTTTTCTCCATATATTTTAAACACATATCTATTTGACTTAGATTTTATCTAAACCTCTAGAATATTTCATTTCATATCATTTAGAACGGAATAACTTAAAACATCTTGAAATTCTCCATTCTTATATACTCTTGAACGCAATACACCTTCTTGGGCAAATCCACAATTCTCAAACAATTTTTGTGATGCATGATTGCTAGATATCACATATGCACATACACAATTCAATCTTAATTCTCTGAACAAGTAGTCAGTTACCATCTTAATCGATTCCGTACCATAACCTTTGCATTTCGCGTTTTCTCTCAATTTTATATGTATCTCAGATGTTCCATTCTTAAAATCAATATCAGAAACTATTATAGTACCAATACTTTTGTTGTCTATCCTATCATCAATAATGTATCGCAAAACATCTTTTGTCCTTGATAGTGAGGCAATCCACTTTTTCTGTTCGTCATACGAAACAGGAAATGACCAACCACAGATCATACGTTCTACCTCACCATCATTAATTAATTCCATGAGTAATTCTGCATCATCAAACTCGATTGCCCTAAGCAATAATCTATGACTAACAAGATTCATCTTTTATTTCCTTCCAACCCTTTTCTATATATATCGAAATCTATAGGAGCATCTATGCCTCGTTCTCCTATATTCTCTTTTCTGAACACTTTTAAAACTGTTAATATAATAATTTTTGTATCCATAAAAAAATTGTACTTGTTCACATATTCTACATCGTATTTAAATCTCATATCCCAATTCACAGTATTTCTACCATTAGTCTGAGCTAAACCTGATAACCCAGGTCTTACGTTATGTCTATTTTTTTCAATTGCATTATAATAAGGCAAATACTTTATTACTAATGGTCTCGGCCCAATAATACTCATTTCCCCCTTTAAAATGTTAAAGAGTTCTGGTAACTCATCTAAACTTGTTGAACGAAGAAATCTACCAAATCTAGTCAATCTGATACTATCTGATAGTAATTCACCTTTTTCATCTCTTTCATTTGTCATAGTTCTAAACTTCATCATAGTAAAAATTTCTTCATTTAATCCAGGTCGATTCTGTTTAAAAAGTACTGGACTACCTAGTTTAGTCTTAACCATAATTGCTACTATAAGTAAAACTGGACTTAAAAGAATAATTGCTATTATCGAACACGTGATGTCCATGATTCTTTTTCCATATCTTCTATAGAACATTTAAATAGCTCCTCAATAATCTTACACACCCGTATCAAATCTTCATCAGTCATTTTTGAATCCGATGGTAAACAAACACCTTTCTTAAAAATGCTTTCAGACACTCTTTTATTGATGCAATCATATTCTTCAAATATTGGCTGCATATGCATTGGTTTCCATATATGTCTCGATTCAATGTTTTCTTTTTCCAGTGCTTCTATAACATCACACGGCTTTATTTTTCCAGTGAGAGTCATACAAGTTAACCAATAGTTTGGCGAATCCCAGTCATTTTCAGGCATAAACTCTACACCTTTTAAATGCTCAAGTTCTCTTTTATAAAATCTGTAAATATGGTTCTTCTTTTTTACTCTTTCATCTAATACTTTTAACTGACCTCTACCAATGCCTGCAACAACATTACTCATTCTATAGTTATAGCCTATTTCGCTATGTTGATAATGTTTGGCTTGATCTCTAGATTGTGTTGCCCAAAACCTTGCTTTTTTTATTTTTTCATCATTGTTTGAAACAAGCATTCCACCACCTGAAGTAGTAATAATCTTATTTCCATTGAATGAGAAAATACCATAATCACCGATTGTACCAGTTTGTAAACCTTTATAGCACGAACCTAGTGATTCAGCTGCATCTTCAATAATTGGAGTATTATGTTTGTCGCAAATCTCTTTAATTATGTCCATGTCCGCAGAAAGTCCATAAAGATGAACAACGATTACAGCCTTCACATCTGGATATTTCTCAAAGGCTTCCTCTAATGCTTCTGGACTGATGTTCCATGTTTTATAATCACTATCTATAAATACAGGTATTGCACCTTGATAAATTATTGGATTGCATGTTGCTGAAAAAGTAAGTGTAGGACAAAATACAATATCTCCTTCTTTTACATCAGCAGCTTTTAAAGCTAAGTGAATCGCGCTTGTACCTGAAACCAAGGCAGCTGCAGATTTAATACCAACTGTTCTAGCCAATTCATTTTCGAACTCATTTACATTAGTTCCTAATGGGGCTATCCAATTTGTATCAAAAGCTTCTTTAACAAAAGCCTCTTCATAACCTTCATCACTCATATGAGGAGAAGATAAATAAATTCTCTTATTCATTAGTATCCCTCCGGATTATGTGATTGCCAACGCCATGCATCTATACACATATCAGCCAAGTTTTTTTCTGTTTTCCAATTTAACAGTTCCTTAGCTTTAGATGTATCAGCAAAGCATACAGCTATATCACCTGGTCTTCTATCTATAATCTGGTAGAAGACTCTTGTTCTACTGGTAGTTCTAAATGTTTCTACCAAATCCAATACTGAATAGCCTCTTCCTGTCCCTAAGTTTATCGCCTCGACAGTTTTATTTTGCATTGTGTACTCAAGTGCTTTTAAATGACCTTTTGCAAGATCAACTACATGGATATAATCTCTTACTCCAGTTCCATCATGAGTATCATAATCATTACCGAAAACATTCAGATGCGGTCTTTTACCAATAGCCACTTGAGTAATATACGGCATCAGATTATTTGGTGTGCCATTAGGATCTTCACCAATGAGTCCTGACTCATGAGCGCCTATTGGATTAAAGTACCTCAATAATGCTGCTGACCATTCATTATCTGATTTATGCGTATCTTTTATAATCTGTTCAACATACATCTTTGTTGTTCCATATGGATTTGTTGTACTTAATGGTAAATCCTCAGATAATGGTGATTTGTTATTCATACCATAAACTGTTGCTGATGATGAAAAGACAATATTTTTCACGTCATATTTTTTCATTACATCTAATAACGTTATGGCACCCGTTATATTATTTTGATAATACATTAATGGCTTTTCAACTGATTCTCCTACAGCCTTTAAGCCAGCAAAGTGAATAACTGCATCAATTTTATTGGCTCTAAATACTAAGTCCAATGCTCTTTTATTTAATATATCTATTTCATAAAATTTTATAGTTCTATTAGTTATCTGCTCTACCCTATTAATAGCTTCTTTTTTAGAGTTTGATAAGTTATCAACTACTATTACTTCATGATTATGATTTAAAAGTTCTACACATGTATGAGAACCAATGTAACCTGCCCCACCTGTCACTAACACATTCATTTAAACACTCATTTCTCCAACTGTTTCCTTTTTCTTACTTGATCTATAGAAATCTTTTAATAATGCATCGGATCTATATCTACTCATCAATGCAACTTTGTCAAAACTATTAAACATGATTTCATATGATCGGTTACCAACTTCTTTAATCTTAGAAATATGGTTTGTATTAACAACATATGAGTTATGCACTCTAATAAAATTCTGTGGTACTCTTGTCATTAATAACTTTATGCTCTCTTGGACAACCAATGTTTCTTCCTCTAAATGTACATACAGTTTTTTACCATCTTTCTCAAAGAACAGAATGTTATCATAATTAACAAGATTTACTTCGTTTTTTGATTTAACAACAAACTTATCTGATACATTTTTCTCTTTGACAAATTCTTTGTAAGTTGGCTTACTGTCAACAACCTTAAGTCTTAACTGAACCCTTTGCCAATCAAGTGGATGATAAAAGTAATCTAAAAGATTCAAACCACAAAACACATCTACTCTGTCTCGATCTTCTAGAAAAACCATTGTAGGAATTTCATTCTTCAGTAAGTGACTAAATACAAATGCCTTATCCTGATAACCATACTTTATAAAACACTTATCATTAACCACAACTAAATCATATGTTTTATCAAATATGAAGTGTTTGACGTTCTCCTCATCGAGAACATCAATTTCTGCCTCTACATGCATAACATCAAAAGTTTGATGAATGATGAAGTTCGCATCTTCTTTTGATGAAACAATTAAAATATCCATAAGTTTTATCCCTCCCGCAACAACATGATAATAACTTTTAAATTATATTCTAAATAGTTTTTTAACATATATAGACATATATAATGCATATTTAGGCAAAAAAATAATGTAGATTTCTCTACATTGTTGGATACGAAGCAATATGTTCTATTTTACAAGTCATTACTCTATTGTGGCTATTTATACTTGTATTGGGGAAAATATGATTCGCAAAAATAATCATCGATTCAAACAATATTATCCAAAATTAATAAACATATCCATTTTTATATATTAGTTCCACATTATTGATGATCTAGATGCAATTAATCTACAATAATATAGAACCTTGAGCAAAAACTCAAGGTTCTATAATCTTCTTTTAATTGCTATTTGATTTTTTTAACGCTTCTTTTAACCTTATATTTTCTAACTTTAAGCGTGTAATTTCATCTAACTCTTGATCAATCTTAGGATATTTATTGTTATAAAGAGATAACATTTTTCTATGTACTATATCATTATCAATTAGGTTAATTCTATCAAACAACTCTTTTTCACCATATGTTCGTACTTTATGTTTTTCCATATTTCCGTCAAGCTCTTCATTTCTTAATTGAGCAATCATATTCATTATTTCACCTCTTGAAAATTCTCCAATAGTTCCTTTATTCAAGAAAAAATCATTTTGAATAATAGTATGAATATGAGCTCCAAATGATTTTAGATTAATTTCATTGTTTACCCTACAGTTATTATTTTCATCATTGTACAATAAAACAATACATGAAGAATTTAAATCGGATATTAAATATGGTGAATTCGAGCTTAAAACAAGATGAATAGGATTTTGAGCAACAGATAACATACTAGTGATTACGCTAATCCAATCATGCATTAGACATCGTTGCCACTCAGGATGAAGATACAATTCGCTTTCGTCAACTAAAACAATTATATTCTTCTTTTTACTGATAATTGATTTCTTACCTGCATTGAAGAATCTAGAATATATGTTCAGCAAGGCTTTTTGTCCTGTGCTTAATACGTTCCACTCAAAATTTAAGTATCTATTTAACACAATCGTCTTTGAGTACAACTCTACAAATTCTTTTATTATTTCTTCACTGTTCAAAACCAGTGTAGTATTGTTATTTTCAAACGACTGTGTATTTTCTTTCACATACAAATACATCTTGTAATTAGCTTGCAAGAAATCACTAAAATTACTTGTGAATACATTATTCTTTTCTGACTTCTCAGAACCAAATATGGTCTCTACAATATCTAAGAATATGTCTTCATATCCTGAGTAATTCTTTTTTACATCAATCTTAGAAACTATGTTCCTAACTTGACCTAAATCTTCAGTTGTAAAATGGTAAGCAGATACCCCTATATCTTTTTTCTCTGAAGTTTCTTTCTGTTGAGCTAAATCATTTGCAGATATTAAGAGATTATTCATGATAACACAACTCAAATCTTCAATAAAAGATTCACCTATATCAGGAAAATTAGTATTATCTATATTATCTGGTAACCAATCCTCAACTTCATAAGAATCCTGTATAATTCTGATATTTAATCGATTTGGCATCGAAAAGCTTTTGTCTTCTTTAAACCTTCTTATTGCCTTTTTATCATATACAAAGTTTACTTGTCTAATAAGCTCATTATGATAATGTGCATAGATGTCATTATCGTAAACTCCATCTTGACTATATTTATCCTCATGTAGCAAATTGTTTGTTGATATATCCAACATTAAAGCTTCTTCTTTCCTTGAATAGCGATAATCAGAATCAAATGTTGGACTATAGTAAATAACATACGAGTCAGATGCCAATTTTCTGAAATCCTCTTCCGACTTTTTCATATAAGATAATTCATCAGACAATTTAACATTTAAAGATGTATGACTATACATGAAATCACTTTCACCTTCTCTAACAATCAAAATAATCTCATTTTCTAGATTCTCCTTATAAAAAATGTCTTGTATTATACTTAGCCAAGTTGTTTTTCCAGAACCGTTAACACCAATAAATGCAGATATATTTGAGATTTTGCTATCATATAATTCTTTTATATAACGATTATTCAACTCTCTAGTTAATCTTCCGCTATTTAAACCACATTCTGCTTTAAAACTATAAAAATACTCTGATCCGAAATTAACTTCTTCATCTACAAGTATTCCCTTATAATTTTTTACCCATAAGTAAACTAACTCCATAATTATTATTCTCCTATTCTTAAACCATCAACGTTATAGTATTGCTTCATTATATCTCTCGTAAGTTTTGATAATGGCCTCTTATTTAAGTCTTTTTCCTGAATATAATTTGAAAAGATACTACGAACTAGCTCATCTTTATCAAGAAACAACTCACCATAATCTATCATCATATTATCTAAATCATTTGGACTAAAAGCTATCGATTTCTTTATTACTTCAAATATATAATCGGTATGTTTTGAATATAACTCTTCAATTTTAAATGTTGAAGTTGAATTATTTATTCTTAAAAATATCTCATCATCAAGAATAGAACTGCTGTCTTTATCGATAAAAACCCTAAAATTATCATTAACACCATATAAAACATCAATTAGGTCGCTTGATTTGTCTGAAGTAATATTGAAGAAAGCATCGTCACTAAATGATTCATAATATGGATGCATATGCTTTTCAAAATAAAAATCCTTGCTGCCTTTAAGGCTTGAATTACATATATGGCAACTTGGTATCAAATTAAACAAAGATACCGATAAAAAGGGATACTTTGATTTGGGATAAAAATGATCCAAGTCAGCTCGACATCTACCCTGATTGCTATCATAAGTAAATGTATAAGCCCTGTTACAATATGGGCACGTAGACACATCTAATGCATCAACTAACTTATAGGCATCCCATTTTATTTTCCTGTATTCGGTAAAGTTTTTATAATTGAATAAACTCGATAAAATCTCATCAACCTCATCAAATGTAGATTTGGATTTATTAGCAAGATGTTCTTTCTCTTTTATCTTTATATCTTTATCAATAATCTTTTCAATTTGCTTAGAAGTTTTCCCTATAAACTGTTTCTCAGGATCTACCTCTCCATTATCTTTTTTCTTCTTGACATATGATTTATATGCCTTATCATATATTTCTTTTTCATCATTCGAGTTTAGTATTTCAAATATCTTAAAATCAACAAGTTTCTCAATACTGATAACCATTGCCTTCTCATCAACAAAATTTATTTTATCAATTCTAGTTCCTATTGTTTTGTAATCATTTATATACTTCTCAAGAACAAGTTCATGTCTCTTAAAGTACTTATCCAAATCTAATTTTATCTCTTCATGAACTTCCATATCTCCATAATTATTCTTCAATACTGTAGTTTTTGAAACAAGAAATGCTCTTACACTTTTGTTAACTTCGTACGAGAAAATTCTTGGCCATTTAAGTAGAACTCTCTCAATTATTACCTCTAAATCCATACTGCTTCCTATAACAATTTTATTTAAATTAACTGGATCTATAATATGATTTATTAAATCATATGCTTCATTGGACATACTAATTTTCTTCTTGCCCTGTACCAATCTTGTTTTGGTCTTATTCCACTTTATATTATGCTTATCATATCTTTTTATATAATCTAAAAACCATTTGTAGTGTTTTATTATAGTATCATTATCTGGTTTCCCTATAAGTATCATATTTTCTTTACCCCCTCCAATTTCGCAATAAATATAATTGTGCTTTAATCTTTGTTCAGTATATAAATACATCAAAACACTTGCTATTCAATATTATATCAAATTATAAGTGATTCTATTATAAAAAAACATAGAAATACTTTATTCGGTCATCCATTCCTCTATATGGTTAAGTATGACATCCAATTGTATCTAAGCTTTGATTTTGCTATACTGTACGTAATTAAATACAAACGATAAGAGCAAACCAAAAGAAATTTTGGGACGCAAAGCTATGGATCTAAGGGTTTTTACCTACGATTGCCAAGTTACCGAAATTAAAATGAGTAATCGGTGACTAAACGTCACCTTTTTTTATTAATAAATTTCGGTTCTTACTAATATATTAGGGGGAACTTATGGAAATAATGAATCAAGCAGTTCTAACCGGTCAAATAAAAAAGAAAAGATTAAGCACCAGTAAGTTAATCGCAATACTATTCGTTTTAGTAGGTATTGGAGCAGCATTCTTTTTTTCAGCTCAGCCAGCAAATATTTCTAAACTTCAAAGTGGTGATGTACTTAATGTGTTCAACTCATTTGGATTAAACGTTTCTATGCATTTCGTTAGAAACTTAGCTCATTTTGTTTTGTTTGGAACAATCGGTACTGCATTTACTTTTTTATTCCAGTTTAAACTTTTAGGCATGAAATTATTCACATCAAGCTTTATGGCAACTACTTTAATGGCAATCATTGATGAGACACATCAAATATTTGTACCAGGTAGAGGTCCTCAAGTAAAAGACGTTTTCATAGATGCATCAGGGGCATTTGTAGCCGTATTAATCTTTGCGACTATTATTACAATTTATAAAAGAAAAAAGCTTTAACATAAAATAAATCTCATCACTTGGATGAGATTTTTTTATTTGTTACCATGAAAAATAACTTACACATCACTTGTTATTGATGTTCTTAAGTATACGACTACACCAATTCTCTAAACTATAGATAATTAAATAAGGTGCTATGCACCTCATTTAGATAAATATTCTTCTACTTCATCATAGTTTTTATTTTCTGCCAAAACCTTTATCATTTGGATATCTCTCAATACTTCATGTTGAATGATATTCATTTCCTCTTGATAATGATCAATGTCATGTTCTCTTGAGTTTATCTCATATTTAACCATATGCTTTAAGAACATCTTATCCAAACTAGCAATACTCCTAAGTGCTGTTATCGAAATACCTATTAAAAGAGGGACTAACAACCAGCTACTTATTTTAAATGCATAACCAATAAAAACATCCTCACTAAATGTATTCAATGATATAAATGTAAGTAAATACTGACCCAATATCAATGCTATAATTATTTTCAACTTATTCATTGACTCACCACCACTTCAAAAGATGTTTCATAATCTGTTGAAGAAACGTTTATATGACCATTCAAACTCTCAACAATCTTCTTAACAGCAACCAAACCAAATCCTCTTCTACAACCCTTAGTAGAATACTTAGGTTCAAATACTTTAGAAACATTATTTATTTTTTTACCATTATTAGATACTCTATATATGATATAATCATTTCCCTTTAAAACTTGAATGCTTATAATCTTATCCTTTTTATTTGAAATTCTCAACGCCTCAATTCCATTGTCCATATAATTACCTAAAATTGTATTTAATGCTTTTTTATTAATTCCTAGGCGTTCATTCAATTTATGTATTTCTTTAGGGCATTCTATAATGAATTTTATATTATGTTTTTTAGCTATCTGATTGTAATGAGATAGAATTAGATTCATGCAAATACAATCTGTTAACTCTACATTCATCTCGACATCATTACACAAATGCTCATTCATATAAGCTTTTGCTTCCTCATGCTTTCCTTGTTTATAGAAACTCTTCAACGTATCCAGAGTATTTATAGCTTGTTCTTTTTTAATATCAATCATCTCTTGTTGCAAATTAGTGACTGTTTTTTCTTCGGCTCCTTTTAAATCCATATGAAGCTTTAAACATAAATAAAGTTTCATTAGTGGTAGAAGTCCTAACGCTAAAATAAACAGAGCGAAGAACTCTGCATTATTATATGTTTCCTTTAATATAAAGAAAATCCATAGTATATAGAGTAAAACATCAAACAAAAATACTCGAAAAAGACTTTTAACAAAGTCTTTTTCATGCTTGAACATACTCATTTTTCTTATTAGTTTCACTTGAATGCTCCAGTGAACTCTTCAAAAAAATGTTTTGCTTTATAGCGACTCAAAATAGCTTCCTCTTCTAATCCACCAAACTTTATGCCCCAGGTCCTATCTTCTTTTACTTCCACACTCTCAATGTGTTTCATGTTAACAATATAAGATTGATGTACATGGTAAAAGTGTTCATCCAGTTTGGTCAACATATTCTTTATTGAATCTCTACATACATATTCTTTTGTCTTGGTTCTAATCTTGACTTTCCGATTCATTTTTTCAATGAAACATACATGTGAAATTGGTACAATTGCCATACCATTTTCTGTAACAAGCCTAATTGATTTTTGATCTAATTTCTCACCTTCAGATCTTAAAACTTCCCACTCTAATAATTTTCTAATCAGAAACACATCATCAATAGGTTTCATGAAATAGTAAAATGGGTGTACATCTCCAGCATCCTTAAGATAATCACTATAGCCTGAAATAATAATAAAGTCGACATCTGGTTGCAAACATGAAATCATATTTGCATAATCAAGTCCTAATACTTTTTTCTCGTCATCTAGTTCCATATCTAATAACATTAAATCAATTTTATTGTTTTTAATGATAGATATCGCTCTCTTACCAGATGTTGCTGTAAATACCTCACATTCCTCAAATGCACTTTCGACTATAGATTGATAATATCTTAGAATCTGTTTCTCATCCTCTAAAATAAGTACCCTTACCAAATCTACCTCCAATCATCCTCAACCAATTTCATCATATAAGAAATGGAAGAATGAGTCAAATTGTAGGAATTTCCAATTTTTGTGTATGTCGTAGATGAACAGATCAAACAAGTGTAATTCCTAATTGCACCTTTCACGAATCTACTGTATACACCTTGGCTATTTATGACTTGTATACGGCTAACTATGCATCAAAGCTGGGAATAAGAGAGTTTTATCGCCATCCATTTTATGACAAAATTGTAATTTCGGAATAAAATCCGAAATATTACATTTTCATTACAATTGTGACGTTTTATATTTGCACATCGTGAACACCTGTGTTTTCAAGTGTTCTATCTGATACAATATTACAATAGTATACTTTACAAGGCCATTGTTTACTTTATAGCAAAAAAAAATGCTCATATTATTTCCATTTCCATTTCTCTAGTAGAAGCACCTAACAAGTTAACAAAAGATAATGGAAACTCTATAATCAATTAATCTACCGACATATAAATCAAAAAAAGACCAAGTCTCCTTGGTCTTAATAATAGTATTTAATCAAATAATTTACTTACAGAATCGTTATTAAAGATTCTTCTAATTGATTCAGCAAAGATCTCAGCAACTGATAATTGACTGATCATCTCTAAAGCTTTTGCTTCTTCTGTTAACTCAATAGTATCTAGTACAACTAATTCACTTATTACTGAATCATCTAATCTCTTAAGAGCAGGACCCGATAATACAGGGTGTGTACAACATGCAATAACAGATTTAGCACCATTATCAATAAGTGCCTGAGCACCTTGAGTAATTGTACCTGCTGTATCAATCATATCATCAATTAAGATAACGTTCTTACCATCGACACTACCGATGATGTTCATTACTTCTACAGCATTTGCTTCTGGTCTTCTCTTATCGATGATTGCAATTTCACAACCTAATCTATTTGCAAACTTTCTAGCTCTTGTAACAGAACCTAAGTCTGGTGATACAACCACTAGATCTTCAATATTCTTTTGAACAAAGTGCTCTGCTAAGATTGGTACTCCTAGTAAATGATCCACTGGAATATCAAAGTAACCCTGAATCTGTGAAGCATGTAAGTCCATTGTTAAAACTCTATCTGCACCAGCTGCAGTTAAGATATCTGCACAAAGCTTTGCTGAGATTGGATCTCTTGCCTTAGCTTTTCTATCTTGACGGGCATATCCATAGTAAGGCATAACCGCTGTAATACGACCTGCTGAAGCACGTTTTAGTGCATCAATCATAATCAAAAGTTCCATGAGGTAAGTGTTAACTGCTGGCGGTGAAGTTGATTGAATGATGTAAACGTCAACACCTCTTACAGTTTCAGATAAGTTTACAGCAATTTCACCATCACTAAATGTCTTTACTTCCACGTCCCCTAGTGGAATACCTAACTCGCCACAAATTTTTGTTGCTAAATCCTTGTTCGAGTTACCAGCAAAAATTTTAATCTTTTTACCTTTAGAATGCATGTTTTCCTCCTAATAGATTGTCATGACCTTTAATAAAGTCATCTCCTATTAAATATAAACAACTGGTTATTCCCCAATAACTAGTAGCTTATTATTTAACTTTTCTTCTTAATCAGGTTTTTTCTTTCAACCCAACCAGCTTTATTTTCTTGTTTAGCACGGCCTACTGCCAATGCACCTGTAGGTACATCCTTTGTAACAGTTGTTCCTGCTGCAACATAAGAAAGTGGTTCCACAGTTACTGGTGCTATAAGATTTACATTACAACCGACAAACGCATCGTCACCTACTATCGAACGTGCTTTATCTTTACCATTGTAATTGCTGAAAATCACACCGCAACTAATATTGGCGTTCTTACCAACATCTGCATCTCCTACATAAGCAAGATGTGAAATCTTAGTACCATCACCGATTACTGCATTCTTAACTTCTACAAAATCTCCAACCTTTACATGCGAACCAACTTTAGAGTTTGGTCTAATATAAGCATAAGGTCCTACACTTGTATACTCTGCCACTTCTGATTCTAAAATCGTACTGTCTTTTACTGTTGTTTCATCGCCTATTTTTGAATCATGGATTCTAGAATCTGGACCAATCACACACGCTTCACCAATTTCAGTTTTACCTGTTAATATAGTGTTTGGATAGATAATTGTGTCCATACCAACTTTTACATCAAAATCAACATATGTAGAATGTGCATCAATAATTGTTACACCCTCTTCAATTAATTGATCGTTAATGCGTAGTTGAAGACGCTTTAAAACATACTGTAAATCTTTTTTAGATTCTACAACCGCTTTTCCTGCCATACATTCCACGCGATAAGGCATTTGTAATCTTTCAGTTAAATCAGCGAAGTTTATAAAATCTTCCATAATTGTCTCGTAAGATTTAGATAGTACTTTACCAGGAATATAGATTGCTACAGGTCTTTCCACATTGTCTTTAAAGAAAATCACATCATCCTCATATTGCTTGATGTTGTTTCTAATCCATGTAAGATCAATAAGTGGTGCATGTGCCATAAAAAATACCACATGATCCATATCTTCTTTTAGATCCGCCTTCTCTATCACCTGTGTTTTTTCTTCAAGTGTTTGAGTAATCACTTCCCTAACAGTCTTACCAAAGATCATTTGCTCTTCTTTAGTCTTTCTAGATTTCATTTTTGAATTATCATTATCAATGTGAATGATTGTTTTTAACATATGGCCTCCTTGTGATAAATTTACAAGTTTCTAACTAGACTTTGTATAATGTTACAAATACAGTCATTGTAACATTTAAGACCGAATGAATTATACCATTTTTAAGCCTAGAAAGAAACACTTCTGTGTCAATTAAAAGAAATATCACTAAGTGATTTTCTAATATCTCTAAGTTGTTTCTATTATTTAATTATTTCCAGCTAATAATACTATTATACCAAGAGATGAAAAAAAATTCCCTAAGAAAGTCTTAGGAAAAATCTTATACTGATGTTCTTTCTATAAACGTCTCTTCAACATCTTCATGATAGTCAAGCTTAGCACTCTCATATGCATCGAAAATTTCTTTTTGAATCTCTTGTCGCATTGATGAATTAATTGGGTGTGCTATATCTCTGTAATCACCTTCTCCAACTTTGCGACTAGGCATGGCTACAAATAATCCATTCTGTCCCTCAATGATTTTAATATCATGTACTACAAATGCATCATCAAATGTCACTGATACTACTGCTTTCATTTTGCCATCATTTTTTATCTTTCTAACTCTTACGTCTGTGATCTTCATTGAATTCTCCTGCCTTTCTGACGTATATTTTAGCCCCTTTATCTAATTCTACACTATAAATACAAAATCCTCTTCGAATTGACGAAATTTTCTAAAAAATATATCTTTTTATCACAGAATATCTATAAAATACCTTTAAAAATAGAAATCACCAGTCTATGACTGGTGAAAATTAATCTAATATATTCGATTGAATTGTTACATGACCCGTTTCTTTTCTAGGATCAATGGTGAATAAACTAAAATAGTTATCCACTAATTTATCTTTTTCCATAGCTTCTTCAAAAAGAACACCAATACCAATCACTCTTGATTCTAACTCATCAACGAGAGACATCATACCTTGAATGGTACCACCAGCTCTCATAAAATCATCAATAATTAAAACATTCGAACCCTTCTTCATAGCATTTTTAGGTGCATACATGGTCTTTAACCTACCATCAGAACCAGAAGCATAGTGTATAGATAATGTCGGACCGTCATCTGCTTTAAAAGTATTTCTAAATACAACCAATGGCACATTTAACATATGTGCCGTTTTAAGCGCTAGAGGAATCCCCTTCGTTTCCACTGTAACAACATAATCTACATCTTTTGTAAAGAACTCTTCTGCAAAAATAGCTCCTAACTCCTGAACAAATGCTGGATCATATAGAATATCTGCTAGATATAAAAAACCACCAGGAATTCGTCTTGATTCTTTCGACAATTCATTCTTTAAGTTTTCAATAATCTCTGATTTCTTTTCTAAAGAAATAATAGGAATATACTTAACACCACCAGCTGCTCCAGTAATAGTTTCAATTTTACCCAACTTTTGCTTTTCAAAGATTTCTTTAACAATCACCAAGTCTTCACTAATTGTTGACTTTGAAGCAGAAAACAATTCTGTAAAGCACGTCAGAGTAAAGACCTTATTCGGTGCATTTACCAAAATCTGAGTAATGGCTGCAATCCGTTCATTACGTTTAAATTTGTTCAATTTTTTATCTCCCGTCCGAATGTTTTTTTATTATATGATAATTTTATTCGTTTTTCAAAGAAAAATCAAGTAATTTCAATGGACTCCTTATGTTTTAATCATAATGAATACTAATCATGTTGTTAATGAGGTTTATCTAACGAAAAATCAGTTCCATCACATACATTTCTGTGATATAATTTTGTAGTTAAGTATACAGTGAGGAGAATTCAAATGATTGATTTGTCAAAGATACGCCATGTACATTTTGTAGGCGTAGGTGGCATAATGATGAGCGGTATCGCAGAGATTCTAAAAAAAGAATCATATACCGTTAGCGGTTCTGACAGAAGCGCATCAAAAATGACTGAGCATCTTACCAAACAAGGTATCAAGGTGTATGTTGGTCATCATGAAGACAATATTAAAGGTGCAGACCTTGTTGTCTATTCATCAGCTGTTCCAGCTGATAATGTAGAACTATCGAAAGCAAAAGAACTAGAAATTCCTATATTAAACAGAGCAGAAATGATTGGTGTATTAATGCCTGAATACAATACTAGTGTCGCTATAGCAGGAGCCCATGGTAAAACAACTACAACTTCAATGTTGTCTACCATTATGGATGCTTCTGAACACAATCCTACAATCTTAGTAGGTGGTATTGTTTCTAACTTGGGAAGTAATGTACACATTGGTGATTCATCAATGCTTCTATTAGAAGCCTGTGAGTACAAAGAAAACTTCCTTCACTTTAATCACAATATCGGTGTGATTCTAAATATCGATGAAGATCATCTAGATTACTTCGAAGATTTAGAGCATATCATACAAGCATTCATCAAATTTGCTAAGAAGATTCCTGAGAACGGTGCTCTTATTATCAACAATGATGATTACAATGCTAAAAAAGTTAAATCTCATGTAGATTGTCAGGTTATCACATTTGGTATTAACACAGAAGCTGAATTCCAAGGAAGAAACATTACCTTTAATGAAAATGGCCATTCCAAATTTGATATTTATCACAACGATGAATTATTTGGTACTTTTACTTTAAAACAACCAGGTAAACACAATATCTACAATGCCATAGCTGCAATTGTAACAGCTTATACTTTAGAAGTTCCTGTAGAAACTATGACAGAATCTATCAAACAATTTACTGGTGCAGTAAGAAGATTTGAAGTCTTAGGCAAGTACAATGATGCAACTATTATAGATGATTATGCACATCATCCAAATGAAATAAAGGCCGCTCTTCAAGCAGCTCAGAAATATCCAAACAACAAAGTTACGTGTATCTTCCAGCCGCATACATATACAAGAACTAATGACCTCTTATTGCAATTTGCATCAGCATTTAATGAAGCTGATTCAGTCATTATTACAGATATATTTGCCGCTAGAGAAGAAAACATCTACAACATACATGCCAAAGACCTTGTAGCTGAAATTGCACAAGAAAATGATAAAGTGAAATACATCGAATCATTTGATGAGATTGTAGATTTTATCAAAGCAACAGCACAACCTGATAATTTAATCATCACTATGGGTGCTGGTAATATCAGAGAAGTAGGCGAAAGAATTGTAAAGTAAAACGCATCGTAAGATGCGTTATTTTTTTATACTTTTAAATATCCTCATTGATTTCTAACATGACTTTATAGTCTTGAGGTTTAGAAATTAAATATCCTTGACCATACTTGCAACCAAGATCTTTTAGTATATTTTTTTGATCTAAATGTTCTATTCCCTCTGCAATAGTATCTAGCTTCAATTCATTGGCTAGTGCAATTAGATGTTTGACAATAATCCAGTCTGTTGGATTACAAATCTCATCAACATAGCTCTTATCGATTTTAAGAGCATCAAAAGGCAGTTTCCCCAAATAGTTCAATGAAGAATATTCCGTACCAAAATCATCTAATGCTATCCTAAAACCAAGAGATTTGATTTTTTGCATATTTTCTTTTGTATGTTCAAAATCTTTTACACAAGAATATTCTGTAATTTCAAGTTCAATCAGTTCTGGAGAGACATTATACTCAGATAACTTCTTCTCTAAAAAAGATATGAACTCATCATCATAAAATGATTGTGCTGAAATGTTAATGCAAAACATCTCCTGACGACTATACTTCATAATGATAGAAAACATTTTATCAATTACATATCGATCAATCTCAGTTATTTGTGATGATTTTTCAGCCACTCCAATAACTTCGCCTATCGAAATCCCTTTATTATCTGCTGAAAACCATCTTAAGAGAACTTCATATTTTTTATGTATACCGTCATCCATTTCAAAGATTGGTTGTAAAAATAAATCAAATCCATCAGTTTGTAGAGCATGGGCTACACCAAGCTCGATCCCCCTGATTCTATCTAGTTTATCTTTTAGTGATTTTGTGTAAATAACATCTGTATTCTTCCCCTTTGCTTTGGCTTCATTGATTGCAATATCAATATGTCGTTCAATAGACTCAACTGTTTTACCATCTTCAGGACATTTTAGGACACCAATACTACATGTTACAGATTGATTAATACTTTCTGATTCCGAGGCATTATTAACAATACCTCGTATTTTAGTGATGGTGTCATTAATTGATCTTAAATCACTGCTTTCTTCAACTAAAGCAATTTGATCACCAGACAATCTATATGTTGATAATAATAAATTGTTAAACGCTTCAAATAAACAAGTAAGAAAATAATCACCATAACTATAACCGTGTTGCTCATTAATAAGCTTAAAATCATCAATATCAACTAGATACACGATAAATTCTTTCTTTTCATTAAGAAGTAAATTGATCGCATTCTCAAAAGTCTGTCGATTTTTAACTGTGGATAATATAGTTGATCTACAAGTATGATCTAACATACTTGTAGACATTTTAAAGTTTTCATTCATCACCATACCTCTAGACTGCAAATTTCGAAATACTTACATTAAGAGACTCAGACATCTCTGCTTGCTCCATTGCTACTTTTGTCACACCATCAATGGCCTTTGTTACTTCATCCATATTACTAGATATCTCAGTACTACTTGCAGTAGCTTGTTCAAGTACACTTGCGATTGACTCAATAGCTTCTGTCACTTCTCCAATAGATTCATTAATTTCTGTGGAATGATTATTAAACTGGTTCATAGATGTTTTGATCATTTCAGAATCCTTTAAATACTGTTCGCTGGTTTGTACCAATACTTCATAGTCTGGTATTACTCTTTGATCAATAAAAGACAGAACATCATTAGCGTTTGTCGAAACATCTGAAAAGGCAACATTTACTTCATTCACGAGAGCAGATATTTTAACGACCGCTTGCGACGATTCTTCTGCGAGTTTTCTAACCTCTTCTGATACAACAGCAAACCCTTTACCATGTTCACCAGCCCTAGCAGCTTCTATCGCCGCATTTAAAGCAAGTAAGTTTGTTTGTTCTGAAATCTGTTTAATGGCATCTGACATTAAACCAATTTCCTTTACAACTTCAGCTTTTTTTAATGAGCTTGTAATTAGTTCTTGTTTCTCCTTATACATCGATAATGCTTCTTCTTTTGATGTATTGGAACTTGATTGCATTTCAGCTGCTCTACTCGCAATATCTTCAGCATTATCAAAGCCCACATTAGCTTCTTCCATAAGGTATTGGGCAAATGATTTTATCTGAACACCTGCTGATACAATTTCTTCAATTGCAGCAGATGTCTCCTGCATACCAGCTGAAATCTCCTGAGTAGCTACATCAACCTGTTGAACTTGAGCATCTATTTCTTCAACAGTTGCACTTAACTCCTGAGAAGCAGAATTCACCTCATTACAGCTTTTTTTATTATGTATTATTAAGGTTCTCAGATTATGAGTCATCTTACCAAATGCTCCACTCAATTGTCCAATTTCGTCCTTCTGATCAAGATATGACTTTGGTACTTCAACAGTAAAATCTCCTTCAGCAAGTAACTCTGAATGATTAACTGCTGCTTTAATACCCTTTACAATAGATTTGCTAATTATTAGACCAATCACCAATGATGAAATAGCGACAATGATGCTGATAATTGTCGATACTCTTTTGCTATTTTCACCTTGTATATCACTCTCTTGTTTCAAAGTTTTTGAAATATCCAAGTTCAATGTCTTTAAGGCGTCTAGCTCCTTTTCAAGGTGAGTAATCACTTGTGTACCATCTGAAAAAATCTTATCTGCAGATTGACCATTTTCGATGGTCGCCAATAACGACTGCTGAATACTTATGAATTGAGCATAGGCTTTTTCAAGATTTTCAAACAGTTGCCTTTCTTCAGCAACCATATCAGTCTCCTTATAGGCCGCTATAAGTGCATCATCCTTATCTCTAAACTCTTCTAGTACTTGACTCAAAGTCGCTGAATTTCCGCCCTCACCAAGAGCCTCTTGATAGTAGTGGCTTATTAGTATAAATTTAATTTCTGAAATATTTAGTTGTAATTCGTTTAGCATACCATTTGGTATCATTCGATCACTATACAATGTCTCAATATTATCATTCATATCGTTTGTAATCATAATACTTGAAATGCCTAATAGAATAGTAAAAATTGTTACAATTATAAAACCCGACAGTATCTTTGTTGATATTTTTAAATTCGTATAAAATTTCATCGTAGACCTCCCTACTAATACCTTCATACAATCACCAATAATCTACCACCATTCTCTTATGAATATAACCCCATTTATTAACAATTAATTAGTTGTTAATATTTGGTTATCGTTAAATCAATCGAATTTTCAATCAATTGCATATGCTATATTGGAAATATTTAGTTTTATACAAGAATACATATTTAAACACTAGTTGTTCCAATATATGTATTTGTGCTTTTCTCAAGAAAACGACCATTTCAATTACAATTCCTGCATTTGATATATACAAATAAAATATTAACTTTTTGAAAATAAATTCATATTTACAACAAAAAATATGTACTTATGCAACATTTGAGAGTACTAATTTATATACATATGCTTATTTTTTTAGAACATATTTAATTTACTGGTAATAATCAGAACATTTTATGTAAAATGAAGAAAACATACTTTCCAAAATATTTAACAATCCACAAAAAAACCTTTACTAAAGTATTACATAAATATTTCAATATAAGGATTAGAGAAAAATCTCTAAGTGTTTGAGAAGTGGTTTTGATATATTTATATTTTAAGACAGTTTTGTGTATAACCAATGTAGGCAAAATATGTTTTTGCAGTGTCACTTTGTGGTAAAATAGTATGGAAAGTAAATATAATTTAAAATTATTTAACTACAGTGGTGAAGTACAACCATAGATAAAAAATATGCTATGAGAAGTTGCATTGTGATGAAATAATACAATAAATTGATAATAGAATGAATCTCAAGTATACAATTCTACTTTGAGATATGTTCATGCCAATGGTCTTGAAGTCAATCAATGTTTTAAATTGGAAACACATAGATAAGGATATTTAACATCTTTTCGGAATACCATGGATGATTTTGAGTAAAATTATAGGGAGAGGTAGAATGAAAAGTTGTGTTAATTGTCAGTCAGAGATATTGGATTTTGCCGAATTTTGCAGTATGTGTGGTAAAAGACAAACAATAAAATGTAAGAACTGTGATGCTGATCTAAAACTCGAGGACTTATACTGTGGAAATTGTGGTAGTTCTGTAAAAGAGAAGCATTATAAGAATAAGAACAGACATATTATAAAAGTATTTCTAGGTATATTTATCAGCTTTTTTTTAGTAATATTTTTAATAAATATCATAGGTTCATTTGATTCAACATTAGGTCCCACTATAACAAATAATCAAAAGACAGCGATTGAGATCGTTAAATCATCTCATGTATATGATGATAGATTAGAAACACAAGATTATATAAATGAACTTATTTCAGATATTAAGCCTGATATTATAGAAGGTTGGTCTTCTATCAGAATAGAAGATGACGAGTATCTTGTGGTATTTACATATATTGAAGATGAGAATGAGACAAAACCAATGGCCTATTTTTTTGAAGTTCACTTAGTGTCAGAGATTGTCTATGTCATCGTTGGTGATAGAGACTTAGAAGAAAAGTATAGAGCATTGGAATATTTAGAATAGGAGTAGTGATGTATTGTATTAAATGTGGCAACAATCTTAATGAAAAGAATCTGTACTGTTCAAGTTGTGGTACTCAAACAACGAAATTATCTGCTACAGAAGAGGGACCTAAGAAAAAATGTAATAAGTGTAATGGTACAGGAAAGACTTTTAGTGTATTAATGATATCAGGTTCCCTGACCATTGTTGGTATTGTAGGTTATCTCTTATACTTAGATCTTGAAATCTTCAAGGGTGGTACTGGTTGGTTTGGTTTCATATTGCTTTCATCAGGGATATTACATAGTGGGTTTAAAAAGAGAATATGCTGGTTCTGTAAAGGTACTGGTCATGTCAATAATACAATTATTGAGAACTAAAATCATATATCGGTACTGGGAGTTTTTCTTGCTCTTGCGAGAATTCATGACTATAATTAACTACTATTTGAGCTTAACAATCACCAACTAGAAGAGGGGTCTTATGAGTAAATCACGTCAACACTTAGAAGCATTAATCGACATTATTGCTGTCACAATTGTCATAGAGTATTTTTTGTCTTTTGTTGGTCTTTCTAACTTCAACAAAGATATCAGCTTAATTGTCGATTTTGCATTTATTATTGTATTGGCAATTGATTTTTTCTTTAGATATAAAGAATCACAACTAAAAAAACAGTTTTTAAGAGACAACTGGTTAGAACTGTTTTCTTTTATACCATTTATTAAAGCCTTTAGACTCTTTAGAGTCTTTAGAATTATACGTAAATCTAGAGTAAAAAACTTCTTTAGTACTGTACACCAGATGCTTCGTCATAATTCACTGTACTATGTTATTCTTGTTGTTATTCTATTAGCAGTTATAGGTGGAGGATTTTTGTTCAGATTGGAAAATGATATTACTTCATTACAAGACGGCATATGGTTTTCATTTGTAACCATGACAACTGTTGGTTATGGTGATTATACACCTTCCACATCACAAGGTAGGATGATTGCCATCTTTATGATGATTATCGGGATTGGTTTCTTAGGTGTTTTAACAGGTTCTATTGCATCCTTTTTTACAACTAGAGCTAGAAAGAAATTCTCACAAAAAGATACGCTTGATATCTCTGACTTAAATAAAGATGAAAAATCTCAACTCATTAGTTATCTGGACTTCTTACGAAGTAAAAAATAACAATTAAGGCTAACTTCAATTCGAAGTCAGCCTCTTTTTAATTTCAGTATTAATTTATACACTACTATCGATAGTAAACCGCCAAATAGATCAATAAACACATCGATTATTCTACCCGCTCTTCCCGGCACCATGGCCTGATGGAGTTCATCACTACAAGCTATTAAGAAAACGCCTAAAATAACATATTTCGGATTTTCTGTGATTAAGTATATTAAGATACCTAATATAAAATATATGATAACATGAGCTGATTTTCTGATGAATAAGGTGTATGTTCGATGCTCATCTTCGTCTTCTGTTTGTATGTTCAATTCTTCTAACACACCATCTGATTGACTGGTTGACAATTCACGTTTTGACTTGAAAACCAAAATAACATCAACAATACCATCAATAGTAAAGTGATATAGAATTTCTTCATTAACAACAATTCTCCATGATCGTTTGAATAACATACGACTCTTGATTTTTTTTGACAATATCTTGAGAAGGATATTTAGTAAGATAATCCGTTACATAAGTATGATGAATGCCGTTCTCAAAGAAAATCTTATACTTCATCTTAGAAATTTTGTTAATTTCTTTAACCTTAGAGAAATTAACAATGATAAACTGATCTACTCTAACAAAGTAATCCGGTAACAAGGATACCACTTTATCAAAGTGATCTTCACTTAGATAGGTCCTATCATCTGCATAATAGTACATCAAGTCTCTTTCTTTTGAGATATAATTTATACTTCCTATGTTCAAAACGACCGCTTCAGATTTATTCTTACTTATAACTTTATCACTCTTATGAGCCTCTTTGATACGCTTCATAATGAAATATCGTTTGTATATCTCCTGAGAATAGTCCAGTAATTTCTTTAGTGAAATCGATCCACAGAAATAAGCTGCAATATTGTATCCCATAAAAGATTTCAATTGATCCAAGTGCTCAACATATACAACTACTTCTACTTGAAGATTTTTAAGAAGATCCAAGTACTCTGAATCGATATTTGCCATATACCTATAATCAAAAACATAAATATCATGGATATCTATCAAACCAAGACTTTTAACTTTTGTATAGTCAACTTGCGATACAGAAACATCATGTTCTTCACTATCACATATTCTTATGGTATCTACAACATATTTATCTTCTGAAAAAACCAACACTCTCATAGTCAAATCCTTTCTGTTATATCTATTATAGCTGATTTTTTCAAAGAGTATAGTAAAAATGTGACATTCTTTGGTTAATTCTGTAAATAAAAAAGACGCAGATAACTACGTCAAAAACATTACATGAAAATAGTAACTTAAAAGATAAACCAAAAAACCTGCTGTCATAACACCAGCCATTATAGCAATACATGCTTTCTTGAAACTCACCTTCGTTATGACTGCTGCAACACAGCCTGTGTAAGCTCCTGTCATAGGTAGTGGAATTGCTACTAACAAATATAATCCCAATAACCTATACTCCCTGTAATGACCAATTTTTTTTGCAGCCCGTTCTTCATATCTATTAACAAATCCTCTTAAAGCATCTAATTTCCTAAAGTGATGGAACAGAGGATTTATAATTAATAGCAATATAGGAACAATCAAGCAATTTCCTGCAACAGCAATAATTGCAGCACGCATTGGCTCCATACCCAATCCAACACCTAAAGGTATAGCACCTCTTAGTTCAATAATTGGTACCATGGACATAAGAAATACAGCTATTTCTTCCGTGAATATTTTAGCTAAAAAATCAAACAAACCATTAACCTTTCTTCTCAACTTCAACAATACTCATTCGATAATGATTTATCGTATGCTCTAAGAGTTCTTCAGACTTCTGCCTACTCATTATAGCACATTTATCATAGTCATCAAATAAAATATGATATGTTCTATTGCCTACATCCATAACATGATTTGCATTGTCGAAATTTACGATATAAGAACTATGAATTCTTATAAATTCGTTTGGTAATTTCACCAATAAATGTTTTAGACTATCATGGCATCTATAAACTTTATCATATGTATGTATACGAGTTATTTTTTTACATCTTTCTAGAAAAAGTATATCACTATACTGTATCGCATGTATTTCAGAAGATGTTTTTACAACTAGTCTTTCTTCTAAACCCAACCCTACAGTCTTTTTCAAAGCTAAAAAATCCCTATACTCTTCTCTGAGTCTCTCATCAATTTCATCCCATTCTAAGGGCGCTACAAAATAATCTACTAAATTAAAGGCTAAATATCTTTTTATATTCATTTTATTACTCAAGAGAACAACAAACTTAATTTGATTAGATATCATCAATTGAATACAATCATCTGATAAAGTTTCGTACAAGCTATCATCGAAAATAAAAATATCTAAGCTATAAGAAACGGCAGCATTAATCAACTGACATTCTGTAATACTATTTACTTCTATACTGTGGTGAATATCATCACAAATAAGCCTAAGAACTTTTTCGTAATCATTTTTATAAGTGTATAAATGTATTCTCATAAATATCACCTCACTATAACTTTACAGTGATTAACAAGAAAAGTCTACTTTAACTAGATTTAATTTCTAAATTAAAAGATTCTCCTTCTTTAAGTATAGCTACTAAATACATTTCTATGCATTTTGTATAACCACGCATTCTATCATCCTCGCCAATTACTTTAATCAAATCATTCATATTATGACGCTTGAATCTTAACATACGTTTAGGGTAAATGTATCTCATACCATTCACAATTATACTGAATTGTGAAACAGGATGACCAGGATAAAAAAATAACGTTATGTTTTCCGAAGGAGTACAGATTTTTGCAGCAATCCCTTGATGCATACTCTTTAATTCCATAGGATATCTTAACGTTACATTCTGTGAAAGCATACTTTCAAGTATGCTATATAATTCAATTAGACTTCGATTTTTATATTGACTTTGCATAATACCTCTCCTTGACATTAATGCTTCCATTATAATCAAGAACGTATTAATTTCAACATATCATGGTTATTTAGCCATATGATTGCCTATTTAGCCATTATTTCTCAAATAGTATAGATTTTTTTACAATATGCGATGATCGATTGTCTAAAACATGAGTGACAAACACTTCATATTGACCCTCGATTAATGTATCATTTAATTGAACAAATCCTTTACTCGACTCTGCCTCAAAAGTCACAAAACTTCCTTCTTCATGAACCAATCTCAAATGAATTGAACCACCTTCGAATGGTTGCCACTCAAGTAATTCATCTTTCTTAAAGACTTTTCCATCATTAATTGATAGTATAGGTGCTTTAAGTTCGTCATCTGAATATATTTTCACATATATGTGTGTAAATGAACTACTCATTTCATCAGTTATCGTCTGAACAGATACAACATAATCACCTCTATTAAGTGTTTTTCCAAAATCATACGATAGCTGTTCTGTAAACATATCATCTATGATTTCTAGATTCTTTAAATCAAGGATTACTACTCTCACCATACTGGGTGCATACCAAGAAACTCTCTTATCTTCGTATTCATAAAAACTATAGTCTCTTAAATCTATTTCAGGTTGACCACCACCAGCATATTGATTATCTTTAATAACTTCAAACTCATGTGTCAGAACCTCATCCACTTCGTTTGTTATGTGCATTTTATACAACCCAGGATTTAAGCAAAACCCAGATAAATCAATTGCTGTTACTTGTGTCAATAAGCTATAATCTATACCATCGCCCTGCAAATAAACAACAAAATTATGCGAATCTTGACAGTCTACCCACCTAACAACTTTCTTTTCACCAAACTCAAAAGAGTCTCTTTTAGTAATCAACTTAAAGTCTGAGATTTTTTCTGATTCTTGTACAATTTCAAAGGAATCTTTTGGAAATGGTATCATTTGAATAATCCCTGATTTTCTTACCATAAAAATAGCGAACATAACAAGAAATATTACTAGAAAAGCCCTTAACACATCAAATTTTTTACTCTTATCGATTATTTTATGATCTAGTATTTTTTGTAATTCATCAACATTCTGAATACGATCTATAGGATGTCGTTCACTTGATTTACGAATAAGATAAGACAGTCGATCAGCATACATTTTCTTGTGTATCGTAGTATCATATAACTCGGCATGACCCAACAAATACTCTAAAATTTTACCAAGAGAATAACAATCGGCAGCTTCAGTTAAAATCTCTCCGCTAGTTACTTCCGGCGCTATAAAAATATCACCATCATTATCACTAACAAAATAACTCCGCTTTAAACCATTAAAATCACCAATGACCACATTATGTTCTGTAACGTAAATATTTGTAGGACTTAAAGTCTTAATAACACCATATTTAGAATGAATTGCATCTATTGAATGCATGATCATCTCAAATAATGACTTTGCTTGGTTTGGATACAACTTTTTGTGCTCAATAAACTGATCTAACGTTGGATAAGGTATGTACTCTATCACAGTATATATAGTTTGATAACATTCAAAAACATCCAAAACATTCACAACATATTTTGAAGACAAACGCTTCATCATTAAAGATGATTCTTTATAATATTTTTTTAAATTATTTAATACACGAATACTTTCAACAGCCTCTTCAGAAAGTCTTACCTCTCTATTTTTTCTTTGTAATCGAATAGATAAACCCATATAAGAAAAATCAATCATTGGAAAAAATTCTTTAATGATTACAGTTTGATTAGTCAAAGAATTCTTTCCGTAATATACAAAGCAATCATTGCTTCTATGAATGGTTTTTTCAACAATATAGGCGGTTTCACCTATTCGTCCATTTTCTAATGCACTTATATTCTCAATAGCTTCAACTGTTGGTTTCACTCGAAGTAACTCATCTAAATGAAACATAGCCCCTCCTAGAGATTAAATGTATAACAAAAAGGTCTAATATGCAAGAATCTTAGATTAGATAGCCCTATCTCTGCTTATTTATAAAAAAACTGAGCCTTAGCTCAGTTCAATAAACATTCTTTCTGCCCATGAAATTGCAGAAACATAATCTTCTGGTAATTTCGATAGTTCATATTTTATTCTTAATGCAGCTCGCTCAGCTTCATCAAACACACCTTTTTCATAAGCCATACATAGTTTCATTGCATCCGAATACTTGGTCTCATTCCCCAGAAGAGTTGATTTCATCTCTTCTCCGATGGGTAAGTTTTCTAGAGCATCTTTCATATTCATTTCAAGAATCACATCTAACACAGACAAAGTTCCGAGAAGGGACAATGAAGCTTCCTCAGAAGCCATATTAGAGTGTCTTGCTATTTTGGCTAATAGGTTAGATCTAATAAGTGCATATTTTACAGCCTCGAACGATTCTTTAGTCGACATATTTTGAACCATCGCTAAAGATAGCCACGTTTTAAAATGTTGAACTCCTAACATCGATAATGCTTGTTGCACTGAAGTTATTTCGCTTATAGGTTTTGCAATGGCATTTACTAACTTAAGAAGTTTATAGGTCAAAGCAACATCCTGAAGAATGATATCCGACAAAACATGAAAATCTGGTTCTGAGTTATTTAATTCACTCATCAATCTAACATATTGAAGACCACTAGAATTCATGGTTTTTCGAGTCTTTATAGAAGGCTTCGCAAAATAATAACCTTGAAAGTATTTGAATCCCAAAGATCGAGCGTGCTCGAACTCCTCTTTGCTTTCTACCTTTTCAGCAAGCAACTTTTTTTCTGTCTTTGATACTTTTTCAGCAATATGCTTTTTACACTCATCGGTACATTGTGAAAAATCAACTTTAATAATATCCACAAGATCAATCAATTCCTCATGTGGATAATCTTTATAATAATCATCTAAAACAAGTGTGTAACCTAGTTCTTTTAGATGACCTAATTTTTTTATCAGTTTTTTATCCGGAACCACAGTTTCTAGAATTTCCACAAAAACACGTTCTTTGTCTAATAACTCCGGTATGCCCATCTCAATTAAATGTTTATCGAAATTGACAAAAGCCTTTGTATCTCCTATTAAATTGTCTAACCCAAAGTTGAAATAACTATTCATTAACAATAAAGATGTGGCCACACTATCTGATAAATGCATATTGTAACGGTTTTCTTTACTGTCTCTATAGAGTAGTTCATAAGCAACTACATTATAATCTGCATCAAATATTGGTTGTCTCGCTACATAAATATCCATAGATCCTCCTTATATGAGTTATACCCTAAAGTTAATCTATTAATCTCTATGTATTTTAAATAATTCTGGTTGCGTAACTAGTTTATTCTCAAAATATGCTACTACCTCACGTGTCGACCATGATTCTAAAAAATTATCTAAAGTTAAACCTTTTCTCTCTAAAAAGCGACTTAGTCCTTTGTCAATAAAGATCTTCATCAAATCAAAATCAGATGCATGAACAGATTTTAAAAAATGATTTCCCGCTGAATCACAAACATTTAAATCTGCACCATTATCAACAAGTAACTTTGCTCTTACGTGGTTAGTACATCCAAATATCGGTGTCAAAGACCTTTTATTCACCATATTAACATCGGCACCATATGCTATAATCATCTTTAATTTGTCTAAATCTTTACAGAGATGAACAACTGAATTACCTTGCTTATTCTGAACATTCATATCAATGCCTGCTTCTAACAACAACTGTAGGATACTTATATCTATAGAGTCATTTATTGCAAAGAATAACGCATTCTCTTTCGTTTTTTTATATATACGATTTACATCTCCTCCAGATTCAATGATTTTAGTAACCATCTCAGGATTGTCTAAGTACTTATAGATTTTTAATTTCTTATATTTTTTCATAACCCACCTAAAAAGAATAGAACAAGTCTATTCTTTAATTTCTAACTGCATAACTTCAGAAAATAATTCTTCTGACATCTTATAGTATAGTTTAACAAGATATTTGTCCTCTGGCAAATCAAAGGATGAAATATTTATAGAAACCTGACTTTCTAATAGATCGACTGTTAAAATCTCCTTATTAGAATTTATAATTTCTAAATGGCTAATAATCACATCATCTTTCTTTAACCATCTAATATCAAGACTTGTATCTGTCATTACCAGATGATCTAATAAAAAGTAACAAGGCTTATCTTCAATGATTACTGGACCTAGAGGAACATTTTCCTCTTCAATAATCATATAAGTATCAGCTAACATTGTATCATTATTGTATTGCCAAACAAGTATTGTACAGCTAAGAAATGAAATCATCGCAATCATTGCAATCACCATTTTAGGAGTTCTGAAATAACCACTAAGTTCTTCATCAAACGAAAGTGCTTTTTTCATCTCAATAGCACTTTGCATACGTTTATTGTGATCAAATTGAACTGCATTATAAGCCATTTTACTATATACTTCTTTATGTTCATTTGATAACATATTCAAACCTTCAAAGTAATCGCCATTTTCATGCATTGTCATAATTATATCAATAATTACCTTACCAATTGCATAGACATCCGTCCATATTCCAATGGTACCATTATGCATAATAATTTCAGGAGCATAATACTTGCATTCATAGCTATCAGCGTCAAAAATTTTCATATCCCTTAAATAATCGCATATTCCCATCGAGTCAATCAAAAGCTCATCTGGTTTGATATAGATATTTTTAGGATTGATATTTCTATGAATAATTTCTCTTTTGTGAAATCTACTAACAATATCAATTATCTCTTTGGATATCCAGTCTAGTTCTTCAGAATCAAACTGATATTTACTATCAATGAAATCTTGAAGAGAAGGCCATTTATTGTAGTTAGTCACAATAAAAGCTGTATTATAGTCATAAAAGGTATCAATTATTTTTAGAACAGGATTTCCTTGTGATACTTTTTCAAAATATGTAGCTTCTTCAATGAAGTTTTCTATCATCTTTTGATATTGTTTTACCTTAAAAGGAGTTTCATCCATCAAACGTACTCGTAATGTTTCGAGATCGCGCACCAAATAGAGTTGCTCATCATATCCCATAGCATCTCTTGTGAAAAACTCCTTAATGGAAACAAAAGTATCACGCTTTAAATCAATTGCTTTGTAAACAAATGCACGCTCACATACAGTTTCCAAATAAAGAATTTCATACCTATTATTTAATAAAGCAGTTGGTGGTAGTGCTTCACTATGTTTTATGTGTTCCGAACTCTTTGTTTTAATATCCTCTAAACATTGTAATGCAAACATCCCTAGCTCCTTAACTACTTCCATTATACTTCAAGAATTGTTAAATATCATAAGCTCTGTGTATTTAGCAAAATAAGCGCCTATTTAGCCATTCGTAAGTATTTATTCATGGCAAAACTTTTACATAAACCTGACGGTTAGTATATTTCATTTGAGAGTACTTTTCATATAATTATTACTCTTTGTTTAAGAAAAGAATACCAGAATATTTTATGCCAAATAAAAATGGGACAAGACACATATGTTGTCTTATCCCACTTCATTATCATCTCATCCAATATCTAAGTATATTATACAGGTCTACAATAAAATAACTATAGTATGAACATATTTAGCCTATATAGTGTCTATTTAGCCAAAAAAAGATGTCCCCGAGGGAACATCTATAATTTAAACTGTTCTATCATTGCATTTAGTTTCAATGCCATTTCACTACTTTCCTCTGCAGCGACTGATAAAGCTTCAGTAATAGCTGTTTGTTCTTCTGTTGCAGCTGAAATTTCTTGAGCTTTTTCAGCATTTTCTTTAGATGATTTTGTCGAATTTTCAACAGATGACATAATTTCATCTGAAATCACCACTTGATCTTCACAAATTGTTTCAAGCTTTGTTACATATTCATTTACAGATTCAAAAGTAGTAATGATGTTCATAAACTTACCATCAAGAGATTGAATTGTCATCTCACCTTCATCAACGTGAACCTTACTATCATTTACATTATTATTGGCATGATCAATCAATGTTGAAATCTCATTAAGCACTTCATGAATATTCGTAGATTCTGAAGTTGTTTGCTCAGCAAGTTTTCTAACTTCTTCTGCCACAACCGAAAAACCTCTACCAGCTTCACCTGCTCTTGCTGCTTCAATCGAAGCATTTAGTGCTAGTAAGTTAATCTGTTCAGCAATTCCTTTAATAATCTCACTTATCCCAGTAACTTTTTTAGCCTGAACATTTAATTCTGCAAAGCTATCAATTATTTCGGATGTAGACTTAGAAATATTGCTAATAGATTTTACTGAAGACTGTACACCAGTACGACCTTCATCAGCTACTATCATTGATTCCTTACAAACATCTTGACTCTTATTAGCAAATTCACTTGATACATCAATAGAACTTTTTAAGTTACCCATTTCCTCTTCGATAGAAGCCATCATTCTCTCATTTGTAAGAATATTGTTCATAACTTCCTCAATATTTTGACTAACTTCTTCTGAGCTAGCATTAACTTCTTCTGAAGAAGCTGTTAATTCTTCTGCAGATGACGCCATATCACTAGAAATGGTATTAATCTGAGATAGTGTGTTCTTCTGATTTTCTAACATTTTATTATAAGAAGTACCCAATTCTTCAATCTCATCTTTTGTTTTAATATCCACAGGGAAAGTTAAATCTCCTTCACCTGCTTTAGCCATTGAAGTTTCAAGTAGACGTATTGGTTTTATAATTGAATAGTTTATAATTATATAACCGATAATAGAAGCTACAATAACTGCAACAACACTCATAATAATTGTCATTTTCACGATTTCAATTGATGTTGCATTTAAATCACTCTCATCAACAGTGATAACAAGAGACCAGTTCCCAAAGTTTCTGTATCTTACAAGTTTCAAAACTCCATCTAACTCATATTCACCCTCACCCATATTGTCTGTAGTCATTTGATCTAAGAAATCTGTTAAATGTGGGTTATTATCCGAATAAAGATTGTGATTTTCTTCTACAAGTTTCTCTACTTTATGATAAACTAATGTACCTCTATCCTCACCTTTATTATCAAGGATATAAGCATAACCATGTTCCCCTATTTTAGTGTCTTTTATTAGATCAACTACCAGTGAGTACTTAACAGAAGTAACAATCGATCCTAAATACTTGTTATTCTCATAAACTGGTTTACATATAACAATGACCTGTTCACTGTTGTCTTTTGATAGAATGATTTCACTTATAACAACCTTTTCTGTTGCTTTCGCATTTTGTATATATTCTCTATCAGCTACGCTGACACCACTCAAATTGTTCAGTGAATCGGATACAAATATTGTATCCGATTCATCCACCAAACCAATCATTTCCATGAGGTCATTATTTTCTACAACCACATCTGTCATCATTTCTTGAACTTTTATATCTTTTCTACCAGATTTTAATGCATTCTTCACATTTGGATTATTTGCAAGTACATCAACCAAACGAACAGTACTATCTAACTTTTCTTCTATCAACTTTGCTCTTAATGCTAGCTCTGAATCTACCTTATCTGATAATAATTCATTCATACTCGTATAAGATTTATAAATTGAATAACCACCAATTGCCAAACTAACAACAATAATAATTGCGATAATTCTTAGCAAAAGCTTTTTTAATAATTTCATATATCCCTCCTAATCTATAGTCCTTAGCTTTTTCATTATACATAAATATAGTTTGGCAATCTATTAAAAAAGTATAAAATTACAAGAATACTCATTTCTATGCAAATAATGGTGGAAAATAGGAGTTTATTCGACAAAATGTAAGCATATTACTCAACATTCCTTTTCTGTTCACAAAACGAAAACTCGTCTAAAATAAAAAAACCTGGTCCTCAAAACCAAGTTAATTGTATCTAGATATATCTAATATCCGTATGTTAAAAGTTCTTAATACAATATAGATCATTAGCATCACCATCACGAGAGTTGAATACTGATAAAAATCATGTTCAAGTGCTGTACCATAATTACTAAACTGGTGAACGACAAGGGCAAATATATTGACGTTAGTTGCTAAACTATTAATAGCCATATTTACTATAATAATTAAAATACTGGATGTTAAAGGTAACTTCAGAAACACGAGGAAGCCAACCAAAAATCCTAAAAAAATAAATGGATACTTATATTCAAGAGGTAAGTGCACTTGAATAACAAAATCATTAAAAACGAACACCATTTGCATCCATATCAGATAACTAATAATCTTATTGTTTCCTACTTGTATAAAAAACAACTGCTTTAGAATACTGATCGATAAATAGGTAATGATCAAATTATGTACGCTAAAAATCCAATGTATTCCTAACATAAGCCACTCCTATACATACTTCTCCAGATCAAATATATGGAGATTTAACACCTTTGTAAGTATCGATAAAAGAACAATACTAACAATATAACAAGTATATTGAAGATGTTGCGCCTCTAGTGCGACACCATAGTTTGGGAACAAAAAACCAAGCATTAGAAACAAATTGATATTTGTAAAAATGCCATTCAGTGCTGATGTTGTTGTGATAACAATTAAAGAACTTACCGTCTTTAATCCAATGATATATCTAAAACCAAGATATAGTCCAAAATACAATACAATATACTTAAGTTCTCTTGATAAAAATGGAACCACTATATAGAAATTGATTTGATAACACAACATCATCCAACCAATAAATAAAGCTGCCTGCTTTTTGTGTAGAGTTAAATTAAATAACTGCTTACCCAAGAATAAAATCACACCAACAGCCAATACATCATATAAGTAATGAATTGGATAATTATAAAACATACATTTCCTATTCTAAATCAAACACAATCTCAAAAGATGTTCTTTTATCATCAGATGAAACTGATATTTTTGCACCCACTTTTTCAACAAGTTTATACACAATGAATAAACCTGCACCCCTACTATCTGATTTTGTTGAAAAGCCGTAGTTAAACAGTTTGTCTTTCACATCATCAGATATTTTTGCACCATTGTTGCTGACTTGTATTAAGACTTGATAACCCGTGCCCATAATCGACAACTTTAATTGCCTATTGTTTTTACGATTCTTAAGAATCTCAATAGCGTTATCAAATAAATTCCCCAGAACAGTACATAACTGCTCACCTGTCATTCCGGCAGTATCCAATAATGACTTAACATTTTCTTGTATCTCATACTCAAACTCAATATCTAGATTCCTACAAATATGAATATAACGTTGTAAGATGATATTCAGTATCTCTAAATCAAAATCCAATACCTTTTCATCATAATATTCCTTTTGAGTCTTATCGATATAATGAAGCAATGTTTCTCTTGATTCATTTTTATAAATTCTTTTGATGTTCTTAATATGATTTAATGACTTCTGCTTTTCTTCATCTAAAAGGACCACTCGATTCCTTTCAGTCTCATCATTTGAAATCATATGATGGATCTTCTCTAACTCATAAAGTATGTAAATAAGATTCGCTGCAGTTAAGATAAAACCAATCATAACAATGCGCTCACCCAAGAATCCACCATATAAATATAAGTAAAGCATAATCAAAATTTGGAAAATAATCATATCAAATCTAAGATATTTTAGTCCTTTTTTCATATAGCCTACTCTTTTTCTAATTCGCTTTGTAAATACGCCTCTAAGTCATCATAGTTTCTCATTTTAGCATACGATTGAATGATTTGTAGTTTTCTTGTAATTTCATGTTTCTCTATCGCAACATCACGATAGTCATCCATCACAGCTTGCTTGGATCTTGACACATTTAACTCCAATATTCTATCTACAAATATTCTATCAATCTTCCTTATTAATCTAATACCAAATATAAAGATAAACGTCATCAGTGTTACCCGAATAAAAAAGTCTATATTTAAGACAACATTGTATCTAAATCTAGTGATGAAAAACAAATCAATCAATGCAATCGCAACAATTGCTGTACCTATAAACAGGTATACTTTTTTTAGTTTTTCCATACTGCCCCCATCGTAACATCTATCTTTATCATTATATACCACAGTAGAAACTCTTTCAAACCAATGTAAAAATTTGCAAAACTACTGCATCATATTGTAATATTATTTTAATTTACAACAACAAAAAGAAAAAGACCTTAAGGTCTTCATCTTTTTCTTCACTATTCTGGAGATATTACATATGACTGAGATGCCGCTTCAATGTCACCAAAGTTTTTATCGGTTGGTAAAATATCATTAAACTTACTCGCCGGTGCGTTGTTTGGAGGTCTCTCGATTAATCGATTGATCATATAAACGATTTGCTCACGAAGCGTTGGATCATAAGGTCTAAATGTACCATCTTCAAATCCAGTAAAGATACCTGTGTTGAAAATTCTATTAATAGCAGGGGCTGCCCACATAGAATCATTTACATCTGGAATTGGCGATGTGTTCAAACCATTAACAGAGATGTCTAGATAATTCCAGTAGTTAGTAATTACTTGAGCTATTTCTGCTCTTGAAATTGGTGCTTCTGGATCAAAGTATCTTCTGCCATTTACATCTGTATAACCTGCAAATATTCCAGATCTTTGCATTGCTTGAATCTGAGCATATGCCCAGTGTGTTTCAGATACATCATCGAATTTCTTAGTACCTGGATAATCTAAATTCATCTTAAGAATCTTGGCGAACATCGATGCAACTTCTGCACGTGTTACATGATTCGTTGCTCTAAATGCTCCATCAGGATAACCAGCAATGTACGGATCGTAGAATTGAATAGCACCCAATGGTACCTGCTCTTCAAATAAAATCGTTGCAGTATCTTTTGCTCCACCATCAACAGTTGTTACAGTCAATGTTACTGTAAAATCCCCCGTCTCTACCGGAACATCTGATTTTGCACTTACAACTCCGTTTTCATCAACTTCTACATACCTATCATCACTAAGTGACCATCTTACTCTTTCATCATCTGTACCTGTCACAGTTTCAGTAAAGTCATAAGAAGTAAATTCAGGATCAGCTGTCTCACCATAATCAAGTGTAATTGCATCCGTATCTAAGGATACTTTAACACGCGATGTTCTTCTAGCTGGTGAAGTATCATCATCATCGTCTTCGTCATTGGTATTCTGTTTAGGAACATAGTCGATAATAATCTTTCCTTCTACTTCTTCTACGCAACCATTTACATAATTGACTGCACTCGCCTTAACTCTCAATGTCATATCAGCATTTACTGATGACTTCAAAGTAAAGCTTCCGTCATCATTATTAGTAAGGTAACTGTCGTCACTACCGACAATTGACCATGAAACAGAACCAAATGATTCTTTTGGTGTCATGACAGCATTAAATGCAACAGTTTTTGTTGTTGGGTCATCAAAGTAATTTACAGTAATACTTTGTGGTGTTGGGTTAATTAACATACCTGTCTTACGAGCTGCTGCACCAATACCTGCCTTAAACATACCAGTGACAGTCTCGCTACCTAGCAAGTTAAATCCATCAGAATATTGATAATGATCAACTTTAGTTTCAAAGAGTGTCTCTATTTCTACAGAAGTCGCACTTGTACCATTATCTACTAAACAAGGTGTTTTATAAGTGGTCACATAAATATTTTCTCCTAAAGTTGCCATACCTTTATGCATATACCCTCTTGGAATACTAGTGATTGCATCGGGTTCATAATATCTTGTAAATACACTTGCATATTCACCTAACGTATTATCTTCTATTTCATTTAACTTGAACAAATCAAAATATTTTGTTCCATCTTTTGAGTCCTCAGACTCTTCCTCAGTTGAACTCGGTGCGTGTAATATAGCAGGTTCTTCTTCATAACCACCGATACCTAAGATACTCTCTCCATCAAAAGCAATATCACCAATGCCATGATAGAGTATTCGTTCTATAGTTTCAGTATCATCATAGAATCCCCAATCAATTAAACCAACTTCAATTAAGAAACTTGTACCTTCAACGGTTCCATGTTCCTGTGTTTCATCGGCTTCAAATCCTTTAGGGTCGAAGAATAAAACGGCTGCATCAAACTTACCAAACTCTAGATCTTCTACAGGATCAAATATATACTCTAATGATTCTTGATCTTCAATAACTGCTATATACCCCTCGTCTGTAACAGCAAGTGATTGATAGCATTCATACGAAGGCGATCCTGCTGTAATACCATGCTTCAGTGCAAAATCTCTCGTTTCATAGTCCATATCAAACATATCATCGAACATCATCGTTTGCGGGTTAAATTTCATTAACCAATAACCATCAAGACCATAAATATCACCGTTATTAGAAATAGCGATATCATCTAAGTTACAATCTTTATCAAAGTAAATACTTGCATCACTGACACTTTCTTGGTCATCAATATAAATGTTTTCATCACTCTCAATTACGGCTGATACAAGTATTTGTGTTTCACTCTCAGGATTATATTTTATTATTGTAGAATATACATCATAATAATCTGAGTATCTTGATTCAAAACTTGAGCCTTCATAATCATCATCTTGATTCCATGCCCACTCCGGCTGATAATCAATCATGTAAATAACATCACCAATATCAGAATTGTTTATAGAAACATTTCTTACAAGTCTTCTTTCAAATACAGGTATTTCATCATATCCAGGATCTGAACCTTCTAATTTCGTAGGTCGAACAAATTTCATGGATACAATATATATAATTTCTGTATCTTTATCTACTTTTACCAAGTCGTTAACTTGGACAAGGTCATCAATTGAAATTGTTAAAGGATCATATGGTGTTTCAACTGAATCTGATAGAATATATGTGTTGAACTCCAATATAGGTTTCCCAACTAATTGTATGTGACTTAGCAAACTTTCAATCTCACTAAAGTCAACCCATATATCATTATATGTTGGGAAAAATCCACCTGAAACAATATCAATATTTTCATTTTCAAGAGACATAATTGGATTTTCTACAATCAATACTGTGCCTCTCTCAGTTACAGTTTCACCATACAGATCAGTATACCTATAGGCAAATTGATAAATACCAGGCTCTAATTCACTTGCACTTTTATCTGTTAAATCATTACTTAGATTTACTAAATCAGTGAAAACTACTTTTATTTCAGGTCTAGTTAATGGATTTTCTTCATCATTACCATATTTATCAATTAACCAATCATCTTCTGGGTCAACAACAATTAGACCTGCTTTTTCATCAATGATCTCACCATAGTAAAACATTTGATAAGGTTTAACACCATTAATTTCTGGAGCTGTATTCATTATTTCTAAATCAATTGGATCTGTTGGTTCAGATGCAAAGTCAGTAGAGTCAATTAATACAAATGAAATTGTATAATCCACTAAAAACGGAACTGATTGCATCGGCATTGTTGCATCCTGAGGATATGGTAATTCTACAATATTCCAGAACTGACTAATATCATATCCTGTTACATCATCACCCTCATGAACTCTAAACTTTACTTTTATACCTAATTCCTCTAGAGTTGTTTCATTGTCTTGTAAGTATTCACCAAGCGATTGATTCGGATCAATGTTTAAGTTTTCGAAATCAAATCCATATAATTTATCTAAAATATCAAACGATTCGTAATAAACAGGATTGTCATACCACATAGACATTTCATGATCTACAGAAGTATAAACAACTGTATCGTCTGGTAGAATTACATTCTCAGAGTCAACGGGAGATAAGCCAATTAAAGGTTTGCCATTAACAGTTACAAGTCTCGTTGCATCTTCATCTCTAACTGTAGGCGCTCCCTCTCGTTTCATACCAAACAATAATCTGAACTCACCATAGTAATAGGTTACATCCATAGGATCTAAATTTTCATCTAATCTGTCATTTTCATAATATCCTATTGGATTGGCTTCATCAGCAAAATTAACATACTCAACATATCTGTCAACACCTTCTACAAAACCAAAATAGTCAATGTTTGATCTATAGCTAGATAGTCCTTCTACGTGTTCATATTGTCTTACAACTATTGGTTGCTCAACATCACCCACTTGAACCATTCTAAAGGTCGGTTCATCAACAACTAATAATTTAATGTATCCAACACCAATATGACCACCTTGATCTTCAACAAAATATTTTATTGCGAATCTACCTTCACTTGTATTTGATGAATAAGTGATTATACCAGAATTCTCAATGAATTCTCCATTAAATCCACTAGGTAAAGAATAGTCGGTACCATCATCAGGTATACTATCCACATACTCAGCACTTACTACATAAGGGCTGTTTGGTCCTAAGACATCCCCTAAATCTTGAGTTAATACATCAAAGTCATAAGTTGAATTAATCAACATAGTTCTAGATAAAATCTCTAGGTCTACATCTGTATGACTATTTTTTACTACATTCATTTCAATAGTTGCAATTTCTTTGTAACCATCACTATCTGTTACTTCGTACTTAATAATATCTTCACCAATCCAATTACTTGCTGGAGTGTAAACCAACATATAACTATCCTCATGAGGAATAATTTCTGATCTTATTGGACTAGGTATATCAGAATCAATTAAGTATTCATCTCTTTCTAATACACGTATATTAGTAATGTCTTTAAGAATGTCATCATTATCAAGAATATCAAACAGCTCATCTGTTGAATTCTCTAAGGTCTCAAACTCATCATTTCCTAATACTAAACTATCTGTCTTCGTAATATTAATAACTATCCGTCCATATAGGCATTTACCACTTTCGGTATAAGCTCTATAGTTCACACGGTCCAGAACATCTGCATTTAGATCAGCAGTATATGTCATAAATCCATGTTTATTTATATTAACGTCACCCTCTTCAGGTATATAGTCATACGTAATACTAGTTACATTTTCGCCACTTGGAACGTTAAAAATAACTTCCTCAAGCTTTCCTCCTTGCTCGACGTCATATATTTTTGGTTCTTGTAGTATTTGCTCGGATTGACCAACTACTCTAAAACTCATCTTCGCTTTGTTAGATGATTGAAATCCCAAAATCGTATACCAATAAAGACATTCATCCGTTCCGGTAAAACCAGCGTTCGGAGTATAGGTAGCAATTCTATCACCTAGTACATCCATATGAAGCGTTCCATCATCTGGTTGGGTATAACGGATTGTAAACAATCCAGAGAGACCTTTATCATTTAATGTAGGATTTAAAGCACCCGATTCATCTTCGAAAACAAATAAAATGTCATCATTAGCAGTAAAAATATAATCTTCAGGTACTAACTCATCAGCACCTTCCACTAATGGCTTTTCTACATCCTCTGGTAGTACTACTGGTGGATCTACTGCCGGACCTACTGCTGGATCTACTGGCGGATCTACCGGCGGATCTACTGGTGGATCTACTGGCGGATCTACTGGTGGATCTACTGGTGGATCTACTGGCGGATCTACTGGCGGATCTGCTGGCGGATCTACTGGTGGATCTACTGGCGGATCTACTGCCGGACCTACTGGTGGATCTACTGCTGGATCTGCTGGTGGATCTACTGGCGGATCCACTGTTGGATCTACTGGCGGATCCACTGCTGGATCTACTATCGGATCCACTGGTGGATCTACTGGCGGATCTACCGGGGGATCTGCTGGTGGATCTACTGGCGGATCTACTGGCGGATCTACCGGGGGATCTGCTACTGGATCTGCTGACGGATCTACTGGCGGATCTACCGGGGGATCTGCTACTGGATCTGCTGACGGATCTACTGCTGGATCTACTGCGGGATCTACTACGGGATCTACTGCTGGATCTATTGGCGGATCTGCCGATATTTCAACGTCAGGCACTTCATCTGCAAAAACAGGTAAATATGCCATTGAACTGCTCATCAACATAACTACTGCAAGTAATAATGCTAATGGTTTAAATATTACCCTTTTCAAAATATACCTCCTCTTTATCATTTCAACTAACCTTCCAACCGATATGCACAACTGCTTTCTCAAGGCAATTTTTTATGTGCAACTAGAACACATATTCATTTTTAGTGTCCTATGCAATATTTTATCTTCAAAAAAAATAATAGAATAGTAGCAAAACCCATTTAGACATATATAATTCTATTTCGTACATATAGATGTCTCTTTCGCACAAATAAAATGTAACTTCTACAACTCTGTATTTTCAATGTGTTTAGTCACTTAACATTTAATGTTATCTCTTATATAACAAAAGGTAATTACTCAAACACTGTTATGTGATATCTTTTAATACAAAAATAAAAGGACCTTTCGGTCCAATATTTTACTCCCCTATGATCAACAAAACTAGTAGGTTTTGATTTCATATTTCTAAATAAAACAAAAGCACCTACTATTTAGCAGATGCCTGAATATCTAAGTTAAATGGATTTGTAAAATCTACATCCGTGAAATATTGTGGTGCCATATCGACTTTTCTACTAGTCATATAGTTAATGATTCGCACAACTTCCTCTCTCTTCAAGAATAATTCTGGCTCAAAAGAATCCGAAAACACCTTCATAGCACCAGAATTTACAGCATGATAGATTACTGGATTACTCGTATCAACTAAAGCAACTTCATCAATCATTAGTTCTAACTGATTGTATTCTGAATACTTATAAATAACTTGTGCCATCATTTTTTTTGTAATATATGCTTCTGGTGAAATCTCATCTTCCGAAATAGGTTCTATAAAACCATTCTCAACAGCTTTCATAAGATATTGTTTGCCCCAATGTGTATCATCTAGATCAATAAAAATATTATCTTCATTAGACTGCAACGGCATTAGTTCCGATAAAATAGCCGCTAGCTCAGCTCTTGTCATATAATTTTGGGGTTTAAAAGAACCATCAGGATAACCCGATAAGTAAGGTTGGTTAATTGTTGCAGCGCTAAATGGGGTTAGCTCATTACCAACAAAATAAACAATCACTTCTATTTCTTTAATAAATTTGCCATTTAAATCATTAACGATAAGTTTTGCATCTCCAAAACGATTAGCATATAAGACATTATCCTTGATCTCAAGTATCCTCTCATTGGATACTTCGTACACATAACCCTCTTCTAGCTCATAAGACAGGAACTCTTCATAAGCTTCATTACCATATTCAAGTTCTATAACTTCATCTGCAAAAACAAAAGAAAACATAGCAAATACAGATGCTATTATTAGCAACTGTAATAATCTTTTGGCCATGTTTTCCATTAATTTGTTCATCAGATTCTACGCCCTTCAAACAACTCGAAAAACTCTTTATATTTATAACGACTTAATAACGCTGTTCCATCGACAGCATCAAACTTAATCTCCCATGACCTGTTTTCAAGAACCTCTAAAGATACAATCCTATTCATATTGACAACAAAAGATTGATATGTCTGATAAAAACGATCATCCAAACGTCTAAGAATTTCACGAATCGATTCTGTGCATTCGTAACTTTGATTTTCAGTAACTACACGAACAAATCTTCTGTGCTTTTCAAAATAGATAACATCTTCAAATGGTACAATGACAACACCCTTTTTAGTACTAAAATTCAATGATCGTTTTTCAGGTTCACTTTGATCATCATACTCCAGTAACACCCACTCCTGAAGCACACGTATCAACTCCAGTTCATCTATAGGTTTAATAATATATGCAAACGGATGAATCTCAAAAGATCTCACAGCATACTTATCATGTGCTGAGATAACGATAAAACTAATATTTTTGGACACTCTAGAAATTAATTTCGCGAAATCAAGACCTAAAACCTCTTTAGCCTCATCTAACTCTACATCTAATAACATCAAATCAATGTTTTCATTTTCTATAACATCAAGAGCTGCTAGTCCATTATCTACAATAAATAAATTTGCATCTTTTAATGTTCTCTCAACAACAGATGAAATATAATCTCTTATTGCCTTATCATCATCAAGTATTAATATATTCATATACCTCTCCTATACCTATAGTTTACATGAACAAGAGTAAAATGAAAAGCTATCACACTAAATCAACTTAGTCATGAGCTTCTTTGCAAGAAAACAAAAAAATGCTAGTAAATTACCAGCATTAATCTTCACCACTCATTTCTTCAGATTTCTCAAAACCATATATTTCTTTTAGAAGTACCTTTGTGGCTTCTTCATCTTGATAAAAGAATCTATAATCAGCTTCACCTGGTAAACTAAATCTTCTTACATCATTAAAATCATATCCCATTAAATCAGTTCCAAAGTACAAAATATCCTCTTTGGTTAAATCTGTTCTTACATAATCATAGCAAATATCAATCACTCTTGTGATATTCAATCCAAATGACTTTTTAACAACTTTTAGAATAAAATCCTGTTGCCTTTGAGTTCTTGCTAAGTCACTATCACCTGTACCATCATTGTTTTTTCTCCAACGGATATAACCCATGGCTTGGTCACCATTTAAAGTCTGATTTCCTGCATCCAAATGAACATGTAGTTCTGGCTTGGCGTATTTATCATCATAATCCATATCAAAAGGAACAGTTACATTGATACCTCCAAGTGTATCAACAATTGCAATTAGACCCCAATAATTCACTTTTACATAATAATGAATTGGTACTCCTAGAATATCTTCAATAGCCTGTCTTTGATTGTCAGCACCACCCATGTCACCTGGGAAGCAAAATACAGCATTAATCTTATCCTGACCTTGTGCTGTCATACCTTCAACCTCATGTTTGGTATCTCTTGGTACTGTTAACATAACTATATCATTTTCTTCTTTTGAATAGCTTAAAAATATTAGTGTATCTGCTCGATAACCATCAGTACCAAATAAAAGTACATTCACACGGTCTGAGTCTTCAATGCACTCTTGCCACAATTCCTCTTCAGTTTTTTCAGGTTCAACAACCTCTTCTTTAACCGGATCTGGATCTGGTAGTTCTACTACAACTTCCTCAATAGGATCTTCTCTTCTCTCATGCGAAGGTACATATGTCGCTTTAAACATTCCATACGCACCTACCGATAAGAGCAGAAAGATCACTAAGATGATGCCTAAAACTTTTAAAAATTTTTTCATCTTATTGTCCCTTACTATAAATCTCAACTAACAATTTTTCAATTGCAGCTGGATCTCCTATAAAATAACTTGACTTTGGTGGTGCCTCTCCTGGTAAATCATGTGTCTCAATATTCTCCATCGACATCCCAATCGCATCATCAGCATATGATATTGCTAAGTTCGCAGCAATATCTGTTTGAACATACTGGATACCCGTAGAAACAACTGCAGGTAACTTTGGACTCATCGATTTTTTTAGTGCTTGTTTTATAAAGGCTTGCATTCTATCAATTCTTGGTAAGTCACCAGAAGACTGAATATCATCATTATTTTGACGCCATCTTAAATAATCTACAGCGTTCTTACCATCTAAAACTTGTAAACCTGCTTTGATATCAATATGAAGCTCAGGTTCAGCCCACACATCATCGTACTTCATGTCAAATGGTACATTTATCTCTACACCACCCAAAGTATCAACAACGGCTGCAGCACCATCATAATTGAACTTTACATAATAATGTACAGGAACACCTAACATATTAGCGATTTCTTGCTTTAAGCCTAAAGAACCACCTTTTTCTCCACGGTGTCCATATACTGCATTAATTTTTTTATGATCCGCTCTTTCTGTATATCCTTCAACTAACCAGTAAGTATCTCTCGGAATGCTTACAATATCGACCAATTGATCTGAAGGATCAAAACTTGCAAACATAATTGTATCTGCTCTTGAACCATCGTGAGCAAAAACTACAAAGTTCACACGATCACTCTCTTCAATTAATAATTCAAGTGGTGATTTTTTTTCCTCTACTACAACTTCTTCTTCCTCTTCTTCAGTAGATTCTGTAGTTTCCTCTTCCTCTCCTGGTAAAGTAAAGCTTATTTCCTCAGTTGTATCTGGCATAGCTGCTATGTTAGTATCAATTTCAGCATCTTTAATAAGAAACTTCCAAACCCCTGCAAATAGTAGTGTGAAGCCCAACAAACATAACACAAATAATTTTATATAAAATTTCATTCTAATCGTTCCTTTCTATTGACATACGTCTTTTACATAATACCACAAAATGCATATTGTGAAATTACAAACTCATTACATTTCATAACAATTTAATATCTTGTAATTTCTTTTCACTCTGTTATAATACTTGTGACTAAGGTAGTTCTTCTACCATAGCTAGAGAAAGAGAGTAAAAATGAGTGATACAAACAAACGAAAGGGCATCCTTTTAATAATTTTAGCAGCATTATTTTTCTCCCTTATGGCTACGACGGTAAAATCAGTCAATGAGTTCCCTTTAATTCAAAAAGTTTTCTTTAGAAACTTCATTGGTGTCATGATATTATCCTTTTATGTTATAAGAGATAGAAATATACTGAAAGTAAAAAATAAGAAGCTAATGGCTGGAAGATGTACCTTTGGCTTAATAGGCGTTTTTCTATATTATTGGTCATTAAGTTTATTGAATTTATCAGAAGCAGTTGTAATCAATAAACTATCACCATTCTTTGTCATTATACTCGGCGGATTATTTCTAAAAGAAAAAATTAGACCTAGTCAGTTTATAGCAGTATTCGTTGCACTAGCAGGAATTGTTGTCCTATTAAGACCACAAATGAATGTAGATATTTTCCCTGCACTCATTGGATTATTCGGTGCCATTGCAGCAGCTAGTGCATATACCATCATTAGAGAGCTTAGGCATACAGATGGTCCAATGACAATTGTCTTTTATTTCTGTCTGAGTTCAACAATCATTACAGGACCATTAATGATGGGACAATTTGTTGTTCCAACCTTAAAAGAACTGATGTTATTATGTTTAATTGGTGTTTTCGCACTGATTGCACAATTACTTATGACAAACGCATATAGATATGCACCAGCTTCACAATTATCAATTTATACCTATATGAATATTATATTTTCAACTCTATGGGGTGTTGTTTTCTGGAGCGAATCATTAACAACAAGTTTCCTGTTCGGTGCAGGACTTATCATTCTTGCTGGATTCATTAATTTTTATAGCGCCACTAAGAATATGGGATAATAGTACTTCGGTACTTTTTTTGTAAGGAGAAAGCGATGACGAAATCACAATTTTGGCAAACGATTAATCAGTATTGGGAAAAAATCAACAATGATTCGTTATTAGAACTCGAATCACAAGATCGATTTGAATTCAACAAAACATTGCTAAGGGACGTCTTAAAAATTCATCAAAGCGAAAAAGAAAATGCCTTAGAAGATATCATCAAAGATATCAATACTAGAGCATTAACAGGTAGAATCAATGGTAGTTATTCTTATAAAGATCTCTATTTTTTAGATGAAGCCTGTGATTATTATTTTGTTGGAGATATTCACTCTGATGCCTTTATCTTAGAACATCTTCTAGAGACCATAAACTTCTTTGAAAAGATTGAGAGCAATCATCCTTTTAAAGTCATATTTCTAGGTGATTATGTCGATAGGGGTAAAAATCATTTAAAGACATTGAATATTTTATTACTTCTAAAAAAGTATTTCCCGGAAAATATCTATTTATTGATGGGAAATCATGATATTGGTAAAATCGATAATGGAGAAGTTACACTATATCTCAAAAAAGTAGAAGACGATATGGATTACTTCTATATATATTTGAACCATCTACACAAATATCATAGCGACTTTGATGATGAACTCCTAGAACTTTATATGGAGTTTATGAACACATTAAATGTAGCAGCATTTGTTTTAACAGAACATGGCGTTATAAAAGCAGTCCACGGTGGTATTCCTAGACCAGAAAATGATCGTTATCACTATATCTCAGATTATGCTCAATTAACGGATGAAACAGTAGATTATGAAAACTATCGCATCCGAGATTGTATTCTATGGAGCGATCCAAGTATTCAAGATAAAAAGGAGACTATTAAAGGGAAACGTTTTAAATTTTATGAGGATCAACTTATTAACTATTTAAAGCATTTAAATATTGATTTGATTATTCGAGGACATCAAGCCGTTGAAATGGGACACTTACCTCTCTTTGATAAAATTCATACTATCTTTTCAAGTGGTTATATAATGGAAAATGATGAAAACATCAATGTTGATACGGCATATGATTTCATTCCTCCAAAACTACTCTATTTAGACAATAAAAAAGGACTTCCTCTTGAAGTCCTAGACATTAAGCTCAGCAATTAGCATCATAATACAACCTGTAATAACAAAGAAATCTGCCATATTAAAATATGGTAGTTTTTTTATTTTGAAGGAAAAGAAATCTACAACAAACCCTCTTGTGAATCGGTCTAAAACATTGCCTACGCCCCCGCCAATAACAGTTATAAATGCGAACTTAAGCATATAATCAGTTGAAGTAAGATACAAATAGCTTACAACTGCTAACAAGAGAACCGAAAACCATTTAATCAACCAAGGCTTACTCCTCATAAAACCCATAGCGCCACCATAATTTTTCACATATAGTAAAATAAGTGGTCCATAATATTTTTTTCCTTGATGCTCCAATCGATTTACTGCTACATACTTTGTAATCTGATCTAAAATTACAATAAAAATCATCCAAATTATCATAGTTTTACTGAAGTGGTGATACCAATCTACCAAACACTTCTAATACCTTTCTATAGAATTTTCTCTTCTTAAACTCATCAAGAACAATCTTCTCAGATCTTCTTAAATCCTCTTCAAAATCATTTCTTAAATCACTGACTACTGCTTCATCATATATAAAAGCATTCACTTCAAAATTAAGTTCCATGCTTCTAATATCTAGATTCGCGGTTCCCACAGAAGCACATACTCCATCCACCAAAAGTGATTTTGCATGAATGAAACCATCTTTGTACGCATAAATTTTAACTTTGCTTTCTAGCAAATCTTCAATATAAGATTGATTGGCCCAATACACCATAAAGTGATCAGCAACATCAGGGATAATGATTTTCACATCTACACCGCTCATAGCTGCAGTTTTAATTGCAACTAACAAAGCATCCTCAGGTACTAAATATGGGGATGTAATACATATACTTTTTTTAGCTGAAGTAATCATTTTAAAATAGCCTTGCATGATAACATACTTATCAGAATCAGGTCCACTACTAACAATTTGCATCAAAGTATTTTTTTCAATATCTTGTGGTGGATAATGTTTGTCCAAAGAAACAATATGTCCCCCTGAAAAAACCCAATCATCTAAGAAAATATTATTCAATGCATAAACAGATTCACCTTTTAACATTAAATGAGTATCTCTCCAATAACCAAAGTATTCTTTTTTCCCAACATATTCATCACCAATATTCAAACCACCTACAAATCCTACCTGACCATCAATTGTAACGATTTTTCGATGGTTTCTATAATTGAAATTCCTTGAAGCAAATGGTGTCATAACTGGTAAGAAGGCTCTTACATTTACACCTGCTTCAGACAAATCATTCTTATAAGCTTGTGATAACTTCCACGAGCCAACAGCATCATATAAAAAATTAACTTCTACACCTTGCTTTGCCTTCTCAATCAAAACTTCTTTAAATCGATTACCAAGATCATCTTCTTTTACAATAAAGAACATGAAATTTATTACAGACTCAGCTTTTTCCAATGCATCTATCATCACAGCAAATGTTATTGCTCCATCTGCCATTACTTTTACTTTATTCTTCAGAAGCAACCTTGATTCAGAATTTGATTGTAGCAATTGAATCAATGATTTTGATAAGTCATCTATATCCCCATCAAGTGTTTTTAACCACTCAATATCTCTCCTTGACATATCTTCTAACCACTTAGGGTAATCATCCATACGTTTATGTTTTACACGATAACTCTTTCTAAAAGATCGACCAAAAGTCAGATAAAAAATAAGACCTACACCTGGAAATAAAACAAGTATCAATAACCATGAGATCATGCGTTGAGGGTTTCTTTTCTCTAAAAAAACAAGCATAACTGCGGCAACTACATAGAAATTAAAAACAAAGCCGAATACAGATTTAATCTGTATAAACAGCTTTGTATTAAACACATCAAGAAAAACCAACACAATTACTGCGATGGCAATAATCACAACAGGTGCTATAAAAAGTACAACGCTTGTGTTTTTCTTTCTTGTCATAATTTACTCCCAACAATAAGCAATTCCTATTGCTCCTGGACCAACGTGTGTACCAATAACAGGTCCAATCGCTGTTACATCAAATGACTCACCCAATTTATCTGATAGCATAATTGCATCTTCCAAACAATGAATATGATGAACATAGCCACCTGTTATTGTGTTTTCGCTTTGATCTTTTCTAAAAATATCAATTAGAGCTTGAATAGCCTTTTTTCTAGTTCTTACTTTACTCATCACAGAAGTTTTACCTTCCGAAACTGTTAAAATAGGTTTGATCTGAAGCACACTTGATAACAGAGCCTTTGCTGATCCGATGCGACCACCTTTTTTTAAGAATTCTAAGGTTTCTGGAATAAATACAAACCTACTATGTTCTATCACATGGTTTATAATTTCAATAACATTTTCAAATGACTCACCCAGTTTCTCAGAACCCTTTAAAACAGCCAATCCCATTTGCATACAATTCGATCTAGAATCAATGATTTTAATCTTTCTTTCTGGATATTTCTCAGAAAGTTCCGTAGCAATCATATGAGCAGTTTGATAAGTGCCACTCATTTCAGATGAAAGAAATACACCAATCAAATCATGTCCTGACTCTAAAATTTTCTCAAAAGTTTCTTGTACTTCTAAAATTATTGGTTGAGACGAAGTTGGTAACTTTTCTGAATCAACAAGTTTTTGATAAAATGTTTCGTATGGAATCTCTGTTTCTTTGTAGATTTCTTCACCAAATACCACGCTTAGTGAAAGAACTTTAATGTCCAAAGACTCTAAAAGAGTCTCTGGTATGTACGCTGTACTGTCTGTTACTATTTTTATCCCCATTATTACTCCTGTTCAAACCAATTTTCGTTGTAGTTATTACCTGGATTCCAGAAAATATAATCCTCTATACCCAAATCTTCACACGCTTGAATCTGAGCTCTAATCTCATTTGTTCCATAAGGAATGTAACCTTTGACCCATTTAGCTGTAAAAGCTTGTAACCAAGGTCTAAGTTTAGCAGGAGTTTCTATATTAGCATTTCTTTCTTGCGAATCTAACATTGCATTGTAAACTGTTTTATACGGTGCTGCATCTGGTACTGGTAATCCGAAAATATTTGGACCATAATGTGATGGGTAAACCATTGGACACATATAATCTGAAACATTACTCATACCTTCCCAATGTTGACCAATACCTGAATCATTAATTGTTGTCGCCGTCCAACCAAATACGTCTAAAGCAATATAGGCTTCCATTGGACTAATTTCTGATTGAGCATATTTAACAAAATTCTGAATGGCATATGTCCAAGAATGATTATCTGGATTTCTAAAGTCCAAGTTTTTCTTAACAGATGACTTAACTGCTGGGAATCTAACGTAGTCAAATTGAATCTCATTGAATCCATATTCAACAGCCTCTTTTGCTATTGCAACATTGTACTTCCAAAGATTTTCATCAAATGGCGAAGCCCAGTAAGCACCATCAGCATAATAAACTTGATCAGAACCCGTGTAAGTAATTGCACGGTCTGGATATTTAACTGCATATAATGGAGATTTGAAAGTTACAATTCTAGCAATTGTATAAATGTTATTGTCTTTCATTTTTTTCATGAAAGCTTCCATATCATCAATTTGAACATACTTATTAGCATCAGGTACATACTCTTCTGCGGCTTCAGAATAGAATAATGTATACCCCGAATCATTTTTAACATCAATTACTACAGCATTCAATTCTGTGTTATTAATTAATTCAATGATATTGTCCATGCGATCTAGAGCTGCAGTATTTGCAGTTACATAAATACCCTTTACATTAATCGCAGGATTACTCTCATAACTTTCCACTTTCTCATATGGCGCATAATCAACGTCATCATATGGTTTAGAAATATTAGCGGTATAGTCTACAGGTTCTGTAACTTCTTCTGCATCTGTATCTTCTGTATCTGTATCTTCTGTATCTGTATCTTCTGCATCTGTATCTTCTGCATCTGTATCTTCTACATCTGTATCTTCTGCATCTGTATCTTCTACATCTGTATCTTCTGCATCTGTATCTTCTACATCTGTATCTTCTGCATCTGTATCTTCTGAATTTGTATCTTCTGAATCTATATCTTCTGTATCTGTATCCTCTACTTCAGTGCCTGTACCTTCAGCATCAGTGTTTTCATTTACTGTTTCATCAACATTCGTTAAATCAACAGCTACATCATTGATTACTTCAGTGTTGTTATTGCCACATGCTACTAAAAGCATGGCAAGAATCATGATAATTGCAATTTTCTTCATTATACTCTCTCTCTACTCTAAACTATTGATTAATATCCCTATTTTTTCAATCTCACATTTTATTACATCACCTGAGGATAAATACTTAGGTGGTTTGAAACCCATGCCTACACCAGAAGGGGTGCCTGTTAATATGATATCACCTGGTAACAAAGTCATACCTTTTGAAAGATCTGATACAATTGTATCTACATCAAAAATCAAATCATCTGTTTTAGCACTTTGCCTCAACTCATCATTAACAAAACATTTTATGTCCAAACTCGGTGGATACATCACATCACTTTTATCTACAACTACTGGCCCTAATGGACAAAAGCCATCTAAACTCTTGCCTTTTAACCATTGAAAATGATCCTTTTGTAAATCTCTCGCAGATATATCATTGGCAATTGTATAACCAAAGATATGATCTTTTACTTTATCCTTGGCAATATTTATCCCTTCTTTACCTATAATAATTGCGAGTTCAACTTCATAATCCACCATTTCGGAAACATCTTTATGACCGGTAATAACATCACCATAACCGATGGTTTTATTACAAGCTTTTGAAAAATAAATAGGATAATCAGGTACCACTACAGCATCTGTAATTTTACCTTTCATCTCTAAAGCATGTTCCCTATAATTCTTGCCTAAACAAATAATATTACGTCTTGGATATTCAATGGGAGAAAGTATTTTAACTTCATCGAGTGATATGCTTTCACCTCTTTTAACAGGATAATTTTCTTCTAAAAATACTATCATGCTTTTTATCCACGAATCATTATTCATGAGTGGATAAACACAATTATCTTCTAAAAGTCCTATACCTTTCTGACCTTTGTAACTAAACTTTAAATATCTCATAAACACCTCTTTAATCTAACACTCCCATTATACTTGAAATACCTAAGAAAAGGTACCATCTCAGAGGAGTTTAAATACAAAATTAATGAGTTTTTCGCCATATAATAGGTATATATAAAATATAGACGATTGGAGGTACAAATGAAACTACAATTTCTCGGTGCACAAGAAGGCGTAACAGGCAGTTGCTATCATATAACAACAGATAAAACATCATTCTTAATTGATTGTGGTCAATTCCAAGGCAGTACTGAAGAAGAACGTAAAAATAACGAACCATTTCCATTCGATCCTAAAACTCTGGATTTTGTGATTCTTACTCATGGTCATATTGATCATACTGGACGATTACCCAAACTTGTAAAAGATGGATTCCAGGGACGTGTATTTATGACCAGAGGAACAGCTTCATTGTCTCATATACTCCTAAAGGACAGTGCTAAGATTCATGAAGTCGAAACAGAAAAAGAAAATGAGAAACGTTTAAAAGCAGGTCTCGATCTAATTGAGCCATATTACGATGTCAATGATGTAATTAACACGCTCCAATATTTTAATCCATTACCTTATGACGAAGAATACAAAATTAGCGATACAATCTCAGTTAAATTTATTAATGCAGGTCACTTATTGGGATCAGCACACGTTTATTTAACCGTAGAAAATAAAACACTTTTATTCTCAGGAGATATCGGTACCCATCACTCGCAAATACTAATGCCACCTAAACCAGCACCTCAAGCAGATTATATTTTTGTAGAGTCTACATACGGTAACAGGCTACACAAACATATGGATATAAGGTTTGATCGTTTAGCTGATATCATTTTAGAGACTGTTGATAATAAAGGAACAGTTATCATTCCTGCTTTTTCAGTTGGGAGAACACAAGACATTATTTATGGTTTAAAACAACTCGATAGACCACTCTCTCATATTCCATTTTATGTAGACAGTCCCATGGCCATTAACGCTACAAAAGTATTTGAAGAAGACCTTGACGGTATGAAGCCTGAAATCATACATAAAATCAAAACTAAGAAGCATCCCTTCGAGATGAAAAACTTACAATTTATAGATGATGCAAGTACCTCATATAAATTAGACTATTCAAAAGTACCAAAAGTTTTAATTTCTGCGAGTGGAATGTGTGATGCAGGAAGAATCCTTCATCACTTAAAAACTTATTTAGAACGAGAAAGTACAAGCATCATTTTTGTCGGTTATCAAAGCGAGGAAAGCCAAGGTAGAAAAATACAAAATCATCAAAACATCTTTGTCTATGGTGAGGAAGTTAAGAACAATGCACAAGTCTTTACATTACATGGTTTTTCAGGTCACGCCGATCAGGATGAGCTTCTAGAGTGGTTATCAAATGTTGAACCAAGCAAATTGTTTCTTGTTCATGGCGATCCCGAAGCTATAGAAGCCTTTAATAAAAAAATCAAAGAGAGATACAAGTTTGAAACCTATATCCCTCGTCTTTATGAAACTATTGATATCTAAAATTATGTAAATAAAAGTAATTGTACCTTCATTATTAAAATGATGGTACAATTATTTTTTTAAGAAATTCATAATACACCAAATGCCTAAAACTCCCTAAAAGTATAGTCACCATTAACAAAAATGGAAAATAACATCTTTTATTCAATGAATCCTCTTAATAGTATTGACATAAAAATATCTAGATGCTAGCATAACTTTGTAACAAAGTGTAATTAACGTTTTTTGTTACAGCGTTTTGGGAAGCGAAGATATACGATTTCTATTTGGGCACTTGAATTGTATGGAGCGAGTAGTGCAACCGGTCAAATAATTTATATTTTATTTGGAGGTAAGAAATGAACAGAGTATTAACAAAAGGGATTGTACTTACAATAATTTTTACAATGTTAATAACAACAATTGTAATGGGAGAGAGTACAAGTTCAAACACTAAAATCACAGCTTATGATTTTGAAATCAGAACTGATGTGCAAGGAAGCAAATGGTGGCAATCTGGTACAATTACTTTTACTAACAACTCTAATTCAACATTAAAGAACTGGGTTCTTGAATTTGAGTCAAACAGAAAGCTCAATGGTTTTGACAATTATAAGTCATCTGTCACATACCAAAATGGTAAATATTATTATAAGATACAACCACAAAGTTGGACAAATAGACAGATTGTACCAGGTGGTAAAACTGTAATTAAAATTAGAGGTTCAAAAATTACTGGTGTACATTTAACAAATTGCGTTCTTTCTGATCAGAACAAACAAGCAAAAGCTGTTGAGGAATGGGCTCTTAGAGGAAGTTATACAAGAAATGATATTGTAATTTACAACAATCAAGCGTATAAATGTAGACAAAGTCATACAGCATATTCACCAAACTGGACACCAAATAATGTCCTAGCATTATGGTTACCAGCTAAGCTAGATACTATTAGTTCAAACTGATTTATAATACAAAATAAAGGCTAAGATTCATTTGAATCTTAGCCTTTCGTATTATTTAATTTAAAACGCCTTGTCTTTCAAGTCTTGGTACCAATGCAAATAGTACTACTACTACAAGCGCTGCTTTTACTAAATCAAGTAAGATAAATGGGAAAAATCCATAAGCTAATGCTGTATTAACATCAATTGCTTTACCCATCACTATGTTGAAAATCATGTACAAGTATGGTACACCGATAATATAATCAACCATTAAACCAACAAATGGAGCTACAATCAAACCCAATTTAAAGTCATTAGCTCTTGATTTTTCTACAATTAATCCTGTTACAAAAGCACAAACAATAAAACCAATGATGTAACCGAATGATGGTGTTAATACATAACCAATACCACCTACACCGTTAGAGAATACCGGTAAACCTACAAGACCCATAAACATATATAATGTCATTGAGATTGCACCTCTTCTAGAACCAAGCACTGCACCAGCAAGCATTGCTAAAAGTGGCTGAATTGAAAATGGAATTCCACCAGGTAGCGGAATAGAACCTAATGCACCAATAGAAATTAGTGCTGCAAATAATGCACATAAAACCATATCTTTAACTGTTAATTTCATAATGTCTCCCTTCATACAACTAGTATAATACTAGGAGAATTAAAAATTGTCAACTCTATTTCAAATAAAGTTGACAATTATTTTTAGTACTTTACATTATATAGATATAATCCTTTAGCAGGTGCCATAGTACCTGTTTTAGCACGGTCTCTATCATTAATGATTCCAGGTACTGCTGTTGCTTTAATATTACCTAAACCAACTTCTAATATTGTACCCACTACTTTTCTAGCCATATTATGCAAAAATCCATCAGCAGTAATAGAAATATCAATTTCATGACCAGACTTTAAAATCTCAATTGATTTGATCTCTCTTACATGAGACTTCTTTTTAGATTTTGCAGTTGTGAATGCTGAAAAATCATACTCACCAATAAAATAAGCTGCTGCTTTTTTCATAGCTTCTAACTCTAAGTGTTCTTGGACATGTAATACATGCTTTCTTAAGAAAGCATCATGATAAAAATCATTGTAGATCTTATATACATAAGTCTTCTCTGTAGCATTAAGTCTAGCATGGAATCTATCATCCACTTTCTTAACACTTGTTACTACAATATCATCTGGTAAATATCTGTATAAGTATTCTTTGATTTCCTTTGGTGTTACATCCTTATCAACTTTAAAGTTTGCAACTTGACCCACTGCATGAACACCAGCATCTGTTCTACCAGAAGCATGAACTTCTACAGGCTCAAAGAACATCTCAAACAAGGCATTTTCTAGCTTTTGCTGAATCGTCATATCGGTATCGCCAAGGCGCTGCCAGCCTTTGTATCTGCTACCATCGTAACTGATTGTCAATCTATAATTCATAATTCTTCCTTTCTAGAAGCCGCCCTTTAAATCGGACAATACCAGATCTCTGTCTTCAATAATCCAATCATTATTAAAGTATTTTCTCAGTTTATCTAACTTTTCATCCCAAAATCTACTCATAAAAGCTTGTTCATCTTTAGTGTTTCTATGAACCAAGTGAATTTCTGTACAATACTCTGTTTTAGAAGTACATGGCATAAAATTGATTTCCACCGAACTAGGTAAATTAGCCTCAGCCGTTATCATATCAAATTTTATGAGTCTTTCAAAGACCTTTTCCAATAAAATTGTATCACTTACCCATGTTTTATCTTCAAATTCAAGATTTAACATGAATCTACCACCTTTTTTACTCTCAATGGTGGAATCGCCTAACCATTTAGCGACTTCTTTATCTATAAGAAAGAAACGCATCGACTGAGTTATCGATGCATTTAATCTAACTTTCTTGTGAATAAACATTACTCTGCCGCTGGTTCTGCAAATGTTCTTAGTGCTAATTCTTTATCTAACATCAAAAGACCATAACCATTATCACCGATTAGTTGTAATTGCTTAATAAGATTTGATGCATTTTCTTCTTCTTCGATTTGCTCATCAATAAACCATTGTAAAAAGTTCATTGTCGCAAAATCTTTTTCATCTACAGCAATTCCTTGAATATTATTAATTGAAGCAGTAATTGACTCTTCATGCTCTAAAACATTTTCAAATACAGACATTGTTGTAGGCCATTCAATTTGAGGTTTTTCGATTGCTTCTAAAACAACTTTTACACCTCTCGAATTTAAATACTTTAACATCTTTTTAGCATGAAACTGCTCTTCCTGGAATTGTTGATACATCCAGTTTGCCATACCCGGCATATCTTGATCTTCAAAATACTGGTTCATTGCTAAATATAAATATGCAGAATAAAATTCTTTATTTACTTGTAACGTTAACGCTTCTACTACTTTTTTATTCATTATTCTTCCTCCTCAAAAAAATCTTTTGGTTCACCGCATGTTGGGCACTTCCAATCATCAGGTAATTCTTCAAATGGGGTGCCTTTTTCTACTCCACTCATCCAGTCACCTCTATCAGGTTTATAGATATAACTACATTTTGGACATTTATAATTTTTCATATGCACTCCTTATCACTATATAATACATACCCACCAATACAGTCTTAAACTGATTTAATTATAATTTAACCTTTAATTTTTTTCAATCAAATAGGTTGTAAATTAATATATTTGCGATTACCATAAAGAAAAAGGAGGACATTATGAATATTGATATAACAGGGGTTGGAACAATTAATGTACAAAAAATCTTTCTTGACTATAATGGAACCATTGCGGAAAATGGTGACTTGTTAACAGGAATAAAAAAATATCTCAGAGATTTATCTGAAACATATGAAATTTATGTTCTAACTGGTGATACTTTTGGTACGGTAAAAGAAGCTTTTAAAGATAGTAATATCGAAGTGATTGTGGCAGAAACTGCTCAGGAAAAAGCAACAGTCATCGATAAAAATAATCCTGAACACTGTATTGCAATAGGTAATGGGTCAATTGATCAACTAATGTTTAAGAAAGCTGCACTTTCATTTTGTGTCATAGGAAGAGAAGGTGCTAGTGTTAAAGCATTACTAGAAGCAGATATTGTAGTTCATAGTGTCTATCATGCTTTTGAAATGATTGAATCGTCAAAAAAAATAATCGCGACATTGAAGGAGTAAATATGTTAATCATCGTTATATTATGTATTGCCAGTTGTGTGGTTTTAGATGTTTCACTTTTCTGGGGATTTCTCGCAGCAATTTTAATATTAACAGCTACTATAAAGGATAAAAAAGCAGCCTTCAAAACAGCTGTAGAAGGTGTGAAAACTTGTCGCTCTCTCTATTTTATCATTTTACTTCTAGGTGCTAATATTTCTATTTGGATGTCCTCAGGTATTATCCCAACCACAATCTACTATGGATTTGATAAGATTGCAGGTGTTAATTTCCTTGCCTTTGCTTTTATCTGTACGGGACTATTATCAACTGTTATGGGAACTGGACTCGGTACACTTAGTACCGTAGGTTTAGCACTTTTTGGAATCGGTAAAGGCTTCGGATTACCAGCACCTATTCTTCTAGGTGCAATTGTATCTGGTGCATTTATCTCAGATAAAATCTCTCCAGTCTCAGCTCTAACCAACTTAACTATTGAAGTTACTGGTATTGACTATAAAAGGTATTTCAAAGCAGCAATCGGCCCTCTCTTAATTACTGGACTCATCACTGGCATTCTTTATTACATTATCGGAAATACCATGGTAACAACTGTTGATACTGCGATTCTAAGTAACTATCAAGAAACGCTTTTAGCAAACTATCAGATAACGCCTGTGTTATTTTTAATTCCTGTAGCTATCATTGTGATGGCACTCAGCGGTATCAATGTTTTAAAGAATATGTTAGCTATTTTCACTACCGGAAGCTTGATTACACTCTTTTATCAAAATATTTCTATAAGTTTATGGTTTAAGGCAGTTATATTTGGTTATAAAGCTAATACAGGACAACCATTTATCGATAGTATTCTAAAAGCAGGAGGCATTTTGCCTATGATTGAAGTTCTTTTAATCGTAACTGCAGCTATTGTTTTAAATGGATTACTTACACACCAAAAAACAATGGAACCCATTTTTGATAGAATTCTTGCTAATACAACTTCGAAGACCTCATTGGTTTTCAAGACAGGGATTATCAGTATGTTTCTTACATCTATTACCTGTGACCAGACCATTGGTATTGTTGTACCAGGCAGTATTCTAAAACAAAATTATGATGATATGAATTTGAAACACGAAGTTCTTGCAAGAACAATTTCAGATACAGGTACCATTATTGCACCATTGGAGTTTTGGAATGTAAACAGTTTAATAATACTTGGAATTACAGGTATCTCAGCATTACAGTATGCACCATTTGCAATACTGTGTTACTTATCCCCAATCATTACGATTCTGTACACAAGTATTCGTGCCAGAAAGGAGTAAACTATGACTAATATCAGAGGCATAAAAGAAACCATTCTTATGACTAGAAAAGAAAAGGGTTTAACTCAGAAGGATATGGCTAAAAAGTTGAATATATCACAACCCGCATATTCATATTATGAAAAAGGTGATAAACCACTGCCGGCCAACCAACTCAAAAAAGTCCTTGAGATATTAGACATTGAAATGGAGCAATTAAAAGAATTGGAAGATCCGCTTGACACAATTAATCGCTCCTTAGAACGTATTGCCAGTGCTTTAGAAAAGATCGAAAAAAAAATGTAGCAGTTATTCAGATGAATAACTGCTTTTTTTATCCCATATTTAGAATCAAACCTGTGATGAAAGGTATTAACCATATTAACCAAATAATAAAACTATATTTATGAAATTGTTGTTTCTGCTTCTCTTTGCCAAAGAAATATACAAGGCTAGCAAAAATAACATGAAAAAACATCAAAATCAATGCCGCTAATCCTGTGACTCCATGAATATCAAACTTAAACGAATCACTCATCATACTCATAACGGTCGTTCCTAGAGTATCAAAAAACAAGCCCGAAACAAAAATTATCAAGTGATGTTTCTTAATAATCCCATCCTTTTTTTCCTTAAACACAGCCGTTGTATAAAGTGTAACGGCAGCCAACATCGAAATTACTGCTATAATTAACATACTATTCTCCTCTAATTAATCTACTCAAGTGTGTATCACCAAGATATTCACATACATTACCTGCCATATGCGACAATAACTTGACTGATAGCAACTTTTCTTCTTCACTCATACCTTTAGTCAAAATATCTACATAGCGATCAACTGCTTCCATAATCTCTATATATGCCTTGTCCCCACTCTCCGTTAAAAGAAGAACATTTGCCTTTCGATTATCTACATCCACTTTTTTTAGCACATACCCTTTGTCTATCAACTGATCAATCGCTCGTGTGACTGTTGAACGATTGGTCTTAAACATGACTGCTAACTGATCTTGATGAATACCAGGCCTATGTTTCAAGTGAATCATAAACAACATCTGTGTTTTGGTCAAAGTATTTAATTGTTTTTCAAATATGATTGTCGAATACTTATCTAATAGTGTTAGACACCATTCTATTTTATAATCCTGCATATTGTCCTCCTTCAATAAATATATCATACAGTTGTTGCGTATGCAACAACTGATTTATAATGCACTTTTTTCTTCTCAAGTGTATAATAGAATAGTGGAGGGATAATATGAATTACATAATAAGAGATTATAGAGAAAGTGATTATGAGTATGTCATTAAAATCATGAGTAGTGCCTTTAACGACCGATTCAAACACCCTTTCGATTATGATGATGAAGAACTTACTGAGTTCTTTAAGGATATAGAATTTTTCCCGAAAGATCCTGTAGAAGGTTATTTTGTCGCAGAATCAGATGGAAAAATTGTTGGCGCCATTAATTTAAACTGGCGAGAGTTAAAGCAAAAAGCAGAATTTCTAGATTTCATAGAACTAAGAAAAAAATACAGCAAGAGAAAACTTCTAAAATCTTTTTTGGCAACACTTGCACTTATTGAAGTCCCAGAAAAAAACGAATGTTACGTAGAAGCTATTGCTATTACCGAAGAAGCTAAAAGACAAGGCATCGCTTCATCTCTACTTAAAAAGGCTGATGAATTTGCTCTTGAAAAAGGTTTTAGTAAACTGTCACTTCATGTAGCAGCTTCAAACAAGCCTGCTGAAGAACTCTATAAATCCCATGGTTTTAGAACAAGAAAGTATTATTCAAGCAGAGTTTTAAAGTGGCTTTTAAATGAGTCTAGCTTTAAATTTATGACTAAAAAGCCTGGTGATAATCCAGAAAAATTAACTATTGGTATGTTTACAGATACCTATATGCCTCAAATCAACGGGGTTGCAACAAGTATATATGTCTTAACAAAAGAACTTGAAAAGATGGGACATACAGTTTATATCATCACCATTAATGATAGTACCCTTCATTCTGAGTACGACGGAAAGATCCTAAGAATACCAGGAGTAAAAGTACTAAAAGGAACTGATTATCGATTGGCAAATCTTCTTATTCCCGAAAGAATTGATAAGATTATCGAAAATATGCATTTAGACATTGTTCATTCACATACCGAATTTTCCATAGGACTTCTTGGGACACATATTGCAAAGAAGAATAAGATTTCTCAAATTCATACATACCATACTATGTATGATGATTACATCCATTATGTTGCCAATTTAAAAGCATCCAAAAAAGTAGCTACTGGTGTGATGAAGGTTTATGTTAGAGAGTTTGCTGATGCTTGTCAAAAAATTATTGTACCAACTGAGAAAACAAGAAATGTCCTTGAAACATACAAAATAGAAACACCGATAACAACAATACCTACTGGTCTTGATTTTAGTAAGTTCATGATCAGAAGAGACGATCCCTATACAGAAGAACTAAGAGCAAAACTTAATCTCAAGGAAGATGATTTTGTTTGCTTAAACATTGGTAGAATGAGTAAGGAAAAAAATACACGTGCTATAGTAGACGCATTAAAAAAATTAATTCCAGAGAATCCACATATCAAGTTCTTAGTTATTGGAGATGGTCCAGAATATAAACCTCTTCTCAAAGCAACAGAAGATTACAGAGACAACATCAAACTACTTGGTAAAGTGCCATGGGAAGAGATCGCTTATTATTATCAATTAGGTGATACTTTTATTACTGCTTCAAGATTTGAAACACAAGGTTTAACTGTAATTGAAGCTCTATCATCAGAGGTACCAGTTATATGTGCAGATGATAAAGCATTCATTGAAATCGTTAAAGAAGATCACAACGGTTTACTATTTAGTGATGATAATCAAATTACTGATTGTATTCTTAAAATGCAAGACAAAGGCTATTATGAAAGTTTACAAGATAACGCCAGAGACAGTGTCATGAGGTATTCCTCTGAATATTTTGCTGAAACAGTTCTGGGAGAATATATTGAGACTATCAAACTAAAAGATAAGTAAAACAAGACTGCATTTAATTGCAGTCTTGTTTAAATTTTTCTATTAACAAATTTAACTGATTCGATTGTTCTAAATCTAACTTCGTCGTTAAAAACTGATCCTTAGTAGCCATTTCGATAATAAACTCATTGGATTTAGTCTTTATCATTTGAACTTTTATTATATCTCTATAATTATATATTTCTCCTTTGTTTAAAAAACTCTCTTCAAAAGCAACAAAAGTATATTTAAACCTATAAATAAGTGCTAAATGTATCATTAATGCAATGGTGAAAATACTAATAAGCACCATCCAAAAATGTTCTTTTGGCACATCATCTAAGCTAATCACTAAAAGGAAACAGTATACTCCAAACACATAATTATAATAGATTCCTTCAGTAAGACACTTCATAATCGATATCTTCCTAAAAAACAATATATCTGTATTTTGTAGTTGTATTTTACTTTTTTTCTTTTCGCTTTCTTTCTTATACATATAAGATACTGTAAATAAATAGCCTAGTAATAAAAGTCCAGATACTCTTGCATAGTATAAAAACAGCGAGCACATTACTACAGTTAAAAACTTTGCGATATTTAAATATGTTTTGTTTCTCTTTTTAATTATTTCGTATGTCATGACATCTTCTCTCTTAAAATTGTTTGTAAATAATGTTGTTGTCTCTTATGTATGATCAGAGTTTTTCTTAATGGTACTTGTCCCTCTCTAGGATAAGACGTTAAAATTAATTTGTAGTCATCTTTTGTTTTTGATAAAAAATCTTTAGTCCAAGTATAACTCTTTATTGATGTCCAAGAGACCAAACGCCCTTTAATAATGAAGCCATCATCTATCACCATATACTTGGGAATACGATACTTCTCACTATGTGTTAGTGCCCAAATACCATAGATAATCGCTACAATTGGCCAAAGCTTCATAAAACTCACTATTTTAAAACCCGCTTCAAAAAAATAGAGACCAAAAAATAGAATGATCATTGGAACCATAAATAAGAATAATGCGAAGTACTCCCACTTGAATCTTTCTTTAGTAGGCCACAATATTAAATATGGCGTTGTATCTAACTCTAGAAATTTCATTGAATGACTATGTATAAGCGTTCCCACTGTAAGAACCATGTAGACATTTCCAAAACTTATGAACATAGGAAAATAAGAAGTAATACTCTTATCTCCACTTATAAATGCTAAGACAAAAGGTAAAAACATTGCAAACATTGCACTCAACTTAAAGAATAACATCATGTACTTTCTTTTTTTCATACCATCATAATCTGCAAAAGAATAACCAATTTCTCTAGGATCCCCCATTTGCAATAATGCTTTAGATACTGCGTGATTTTTCTCTAATCCAGCATCTTCATAATCCTCTATAAGACATTGAATATGATCTTCTAACTCATTCTTAATCAAATCAGATTCATTTTCTGTATAAATTTGTTTTTCTACTCTTTCTAAAAAAGATTTAATTCTCTTATCCATCAAAACTCCAATAACCCATTAAGGGCACTACTAAATATTTGCCATTCTTCTTTTTTTGCCTGCAACTGCTTCAAACCAGCAGTTGTAATCTTGTAATATTTTCTCTTTCTTCCATCAGGTGAATCCCAAAAAGATTCAATGTACTTTTTCTTTTCTAGCGAATGTAATAGCGGATACAGTGTACCCTCTTTAAATTTAAATGTTCCATTTGACATTATGTCGAAATTCTTGATCATACCATAACCATACATGGGTTCTTTCTCAAGCATTTTCAGGATCATCACCTCTGTTGTTCCCTTTAATAATTCCTTATTCATATATACCTCGCATTCCGATACCTTGTACTACTAGGTATATTATCACAAGTTTTTATTAATGTCAAATAAAAAAAGGACTGCATCCAAGATGCAATCCTATATTTTAAGAACTATATTTTATTCTTCACCGTACTTCATTTCAGCCATTCTTACATAAGAGTCATAACGATCTTTCGCATCAGCTTGAGCTTTCGCGAATAATCTCTCAGCTTCAGCTGGGAACTGGTTCATTAAGATAGTATATCTTGCTTCACCTTTAATGAAATCTTCGTAACTAGCAGTTGGTGCTTTAGAATCTAAGATGAATGGATTCTTACCTTGATCTTTTAATCTAGGGTCAAATCTCCATAAATGCCAGTAACCAGCATCTACAGCTTCTTTAATTCTTAATTGAGCAGAACTCATACCTGCCTTTAAACCATGAGCAATACATGGAGAGTAACAGATAATTAATGATGGACCATTGTAAGATTCAGCTTCTTGTAAAGCTTTCATGAATTGATTTTGGTTAGCGCCCATACCAACTTGAGCAACGTAAACGTAACCATAAGTTGTAGCGATCATACCAAGATCTTTCTTCTTAACTTTCATACCTGAAGCAGCAAACTTAGCAACAGCAGCAGTTGGAGTAGACTTTGAAGCCTGACCACCAGTGTTTGAGTAAACCTCAGTATCGAATACTAATACGTTTACATCTTCACCAGAAGCAAGAACGTGATCTAAACCACCATAACCGATGTCATAAGCCCAACCGTCACCACCAACGATCCAGATAGACTTCTTAACAAGGTACTCATCGTTCTTCTTAATAAAGTCGAAAGCAGCTTGTACATCAGCATTTGAATGATTAGCAGCTACTGCAGCTCTTACAGCTTCAGAAGCAGTCTTAGAAGCCTCAGCATCTAACATAGAGTCAATCCATGCTTGGAAAGTTTCAGCTAATTCTGGAGCAGCAGCAATAACTTTTTCTGCTTGAACTTTAATTTGATTTCTTACAGTCTTAACACCAAGAGCAATACCATAACCATACTCAGCGTTGTCCTCAAATAATGAGTTCGCCCAAGCTGGACCATGACCTTTAGCATTCTTAGTGAATGGTGTAGCAGGAGCAGAACCACCCCAGATTGAAGAACAACCTGTAGCATTCGCCTGAATCATTCTATCACCATATAATTGAGTAACAGCTTTCATGTAAGCAGTCTCACCACAACCAGCACAAGCACCTGAGAACTCGAATAATGGTTGAGCAAACTGAGAACCTTTAACTGTAGATTTTGTCATTTTATCATCTTTAACAGTAAGAGACTTAGCAAACTCATAGTTAGCTAATTCTTGCTCTTGAGAAGCTAATGGCTTCATAACTAAAGACTTTTCTTTAGATGGACAAACTTGCGCACATACACCACAACCTGTACAGTCCATAGTTGATACTTGGATCTTGTACTCTAATCCCTCTAAACCTTTACCCATAGCTTTTTTAGTAGCAAACTCAGCAGGCTTGTTAGCAGCTTCATTTTCATCTAATAAGTATGGTCTAATAACAGCATGAGGACAAACAAGTGCACACTGGTTACACTGAATACAGTTGTCAACTTGCCACTCTGGCACGTTTGTAGCGATACCTCTCTTCTCGAAATCAGTAGAACCATTCTCGAAAGTACCATCTTCAACACCTACAAATGTAGATACAGGAAGATCATTACCTTTTTGAGCAGAAACTGGTCTTAAGATGTTTGTGATAAAGTCAGTATCTCTTTCAGTACCTTCAGATACCATTGCAGGACCTTCAGTAACAGTAGCCCATTCAGCAGGAATCTCAACTTCAACTAGTGCATTAACACCAGCATCAACTGCAGCATTGTTCATATCAACAATGTTTTGACCTTTTTTACCGTAAGCAGTTACAATTGCTTCTTTTAAGTATTTCATAGCATCATCAACATCGATAACTTTAGCTAACTTGAAGAATGCAGATTGCATTACCATGTTAATTCTGTTACCTAAGCCAATTTCGTCTGCAATCTTAACAGCATCAATTGTGTAGAACTTAATTTCATTCTTAGCTAAGTAGTTCTTCATTGCAGCTGGTAAGTGCATATCTAATTCTTCTTTAGTCCATTGAGTGTTAAGTACGAAAGTACCACCTTTTCTAAGACCTTTCATCATGTCGTATTGAACAACATATGATTGGTTGTGACACGCAACGTAATCAGACTCAGTGATTAAGTATGTAGATCTAATCTTCTCTTTACCGAATCTTAAGTGAGATACAGTAATACCATAAGACTTCTTAGAGTCATATGAGAAGTAACCTTGAGCATACATATCAGTCTTATCACCGATGATCTTAATAGCAGACTTGTTAGCACCAACAGTACCGTCTGATCCAAGACCCCAGAACATACATCTAGTAGTACCTTCTGTTTCAGTAACGATTTCTTCTTTAACATCTAATGATAAGTTTGTAACATCATCATTAATACCGATAGTGAAGTTGTTCTTTGGCTCAGAAGCTAACATATCAAATACAGCTTTAATTTGAGATGGGTTAGTTTCATTTGATCCAAGACCGTATCTACCACCAACGATTAATGGTTGTCTATCAGTTCCGTAGAACATAGATCTGATATCTAAGTATAACGGCTCACCAATTGAACCAGGCTCTTTTGTTCTATCTAAAACAGCAATCTTGTTAACTGTTTCAGGTAATACTTTTAACATATACTCAGGAGCAAATGGTCTATATAATCTAACTTTGATTACACCAACTTTTTCGCCTTTAGCAACTAAGTAGTCAATAGTTTCTTCAATAGTATCAGTTACAGAACCCATAGCAACAATTACTCTATCTGCATCATCAGCACCATAGTAATCAAATAAGTTGTAAGTTCTACCAGTAACTTTAGAGATCTCATCCATGTAGCTTTGAGCGATAGCTGGAACTGCTTCGTAGAAGTTGTTCGAAGCTTCTTTAGCTTGCATGAAGATATCTGGGTTTTGAGCAGTACCTCTAGTAACAGGTCTCTCAGGGTTTAACGAGTTATTTCTGAATGCTTGAACAGCATCCATGTCGATTAATCTTTCAAACTCAGAGTAATCAATTAATTCAACTTTTGAAATTTCATGTGATGTTCTGAAACCATCAAAGAAGTGTACGAATGGTACTCTAGACTTGATAGTTGCTAAGTGAGCAACACCAGCTAAATCCATTACTTCTTGAACTGAACCAGAAGCTAACATAGCAAAACCAGTTTGTCTTGCTGACATTACATCAGAGTGATCACCAAAGATTGATAATGCATGAGTTGCAATAGCTCTTGCAGATACATGGAATACACATGGTAATAATTCACCAGCGATCTTGTACATATTTGGAATCATTAAAAGTAAACCTTGAGATGCAGTATAAGTAGTTGTTAATGCACCACCTTGTAATGAACCATGAACGGCACCAGACGCACCACCCTCAGATTGAAGCTCAGAAACTAAAACTTCTTGACCGAAGATGTTCTTCTTGCCATAAGCAGCCATTTCATCAACATGTTGTGCCATGTCTGATGATGGCGTAATTGGATAGATTGCAGCTACATCTGTAAACGCATATGATACGTAAGCAGCAGCTGAGTTTCCATCCATAGTCTTAAAAACTTTACCCATTGTTACTATCCCTCCTGTGAAATTAGTAGTCGGACAAAATGTCCTAATTGTATAAGATTTTTAACCTAATTTGTATCTTACATAAGAACGAATTCTTATGCGAAATAGGAGCAAAAAAATTCTTTTTTACAGTCCTATTTTATTGTACTTCTACAGTGTAACTTCAGTATAGTATACAATATACAATGTGTCAATATAATCTTAAACTTAAGTATTTTAAATTGTTTCAGCCGATATAATTGTTTTTTTGTTGTTTTTTTGGAACAAAAAAACACAACAAAAAAACACAATGACCCAAGTAATATCTAGCCACTTTTTTCAATCTTAAACAAAAAACTTCAAAATAGAATTCCCACTATTTTAATGCGAATTTAGTAAAATACGGCTTTCCACAAATCTATACAAAAAAAGATGATTTCTAAGTCGAAATCACCTACTTAATTTATGTCGGGGATTCCCCAAAACTTAAAATCTGCATGAGAGTATTCTACAGTTTCTAAAACTTCAATATCATCTTCATCGACAAGATCTTTAAGTCCATATAAAAGTGCATGATCCAAATAATTTTTTGAAAAATCTCTTTTATCTGATTTAGCTGCTAACAATATAATCGCAACAACTGATACTAAACATATTAATAGAACAATAACCTTTTTCATAAAACCTCCTTAAAATCCTTAGTCAGTATACGCCTATCATTCAACCTTTTCAATAGCTTCTATATAAATGCATAAATTGTTTTCAATTATGCAATTGTCATACAACAAAACTCGATAAAAGGGAAAAAATGCAGTCATTCCCCTATAAAATGCATAATCCTTTAATCAATTATGCAAAAATGATACACTTATTTAGGAGGTATTTATGACTCAATTATCATCATCAATTAAAATCGGAAATAAAATATGTAAAAACAGAATAGTGATGCCACCACTTGTGTGCTTTAACTGGGCTGACGAGGAGGGTATTGAAACAGTTAGTAGAGCTGATCATTACGGTGAAAGAAATGACACAGGATTAATTGTTATAGAAGCTGTAGGCATTTCTAAGGAAAGCAGAATAATATCAACAGAACTTGGTATATGGTCAGAGAAACACATCAAGCAATTTGCAAATACTGCAAAAGCTTGTCATGAAAAAGATGCACTTGTAGTTGTCCAAATTGTTCATGCTGGTATCAAAGCGTATCCCGAACACGTCTTCGCCCCTACTTGTATAGAAGCAGAGGGAAAACACGTACAAGAATTAACACCAGAAATGATTCATCAAATAAAAGATGATTTTATAAATGCTGCAATAAGAGCAAAAGAAGCAGGACTTGATGGTGTAGAAGTTCATGGAGCCCATGGCTATCTACTTAATCAATTTACATCATCCAAAAGCAATCAAAGAAATGATTGTTATGGTGGTTCTACTGCCAACAGATATAAGCTATCAGCTGATATTGTTACAGCCATTCGTAATAAGGTCGGTAATGATTTTATTATCTCTTATCGATTCGGTGTTAATGATCCAACATTTGAAGATGATATCACTGGTATTAAGTTATTAGAAGACGTAGGAGTTGATCTCTTTAATGTATCTTCTGGTATTGGCATTCAATCATTAGATGTACCAGAGGATTATCCTGAATCATTTATAACTTATATGGGATATAAAATGAAGCAACATACCTCTAAGCCGGTAGTATCTGTCTTTGGCATCAAAACACCTGAACAAGCACAAAATTTACTTGAAAATAATTTTACAGATTTAGTTGCAATAGGCAGAGGTCTTCTTGCAGACCCTAAGTGGTCTAAGAAAGCTTTGAACAATGAAGATGTGAATATCTGCTATCATTGTAAACCAAGATGTCAATTTGTTATAGACGGACATAACTGTCCTCAAAAAAGTTAAAAAAGTCAGGAATTTTCCTGGCTTTTATCTTAAATATATTCATATGAATTAACATATTCATTACTCAATTGGATTTAAGTCATTGTCTAACCATTGAGCATTTTCATCAATCTCACGAATAAACATCTTATCGTGATCAGAAGCATCTTTAGCTTGATGAAATCTAAAGACCATTTGATTTTCGTGGATACCTACAATTTCAACCTTGCCTCTTGGATGTGACATTATTAGTCTAAATCGTTTAGATAACCCATCTAACTTCTTGCGAGTTTCTTCTATAAGTGTATACGTTTCGAATAATGTCTTTTGAAAGCCAATCTTAACAGCCTTCACAGGTCTACATTGAAAAACATAATACGGATTAATTCCGACTCTATTCAAACCGTTTAAAAGTGCTGCTAACACTTCTGGTGTATCATTAACACCCTTTAAAACCACTGCTTGATTGTTAATAGAAATTCCTGCTTCTTTAATCATTCTAATTGCTTTTACAGCATCATCCGTCAGCTCTCTTGGGTGATTAAACTGAGTCACAATTACTATTTCTTTCTTTTGAGCATATTTTTTTAAAATACTAACTAAATCTTCTGTTACTCTTTCCGGATATACAACTAACGCTCTTGTTCCAAACCTTATATAATTTAAGTGCTCAATCTCACTTAATCCTTTTAGGTAATCTTCAATTTGTCCGTCTGTTAAACAGAATGAATCTCCTCCTGTTAATAGAACATTGTTAATCTCACTATGACTTGATAAATACTTAACAGTTTCATCTAATCTATTATTTATTTCTTCACTACTGAATCCAACAAGTCTTTTTCTGAAACAATGTCTACAATACATAAAACAAGTAGCTGTTGTTAAAACAAGCGCTGTTGTCGCATACTTATGTTGAAGTCCTGGTAACTTTGTATTACTCGCTTCTCCAGAGGTATCATAATCCCCCATCAAATCTGCCTCAAATGCATTAGGATATGCAATCTTCTTTATTGGATCATTCGGATCTGTCTGATCAATCAAATCATAATAATATTTGGGAATTCTCATTGGGTGACGTTCAGTAACTTCATTTAAGACCGTTTCTTGATCTTTCTCATCAAGTATTGTAATATCATTCTTCAAATTAAGTTTCCATTTTTCCATAGTTCTCCTTTCTAATGTCGATGTTTTTCTGAAAATTCAGAACTTACTCTTTATTATACCACAAAACCTCCATTTCTTCGAATCTCGAAATAAAACCAATAAAATCCCATAAATGCAAAATAAGACATCACCATGTCTTATTCCACTTTTTAGCTTATTTATTTCATGTAAATCATCCATCTATTATTAATCTATTACTTTTTCCATATGAATCATCTTTGATTCATAACCCAATTTTTCATTCAACATAAGCATCTTCTTATTTTTTGAATGTACCGTTGTTTTAATTTTTCCTATATTGTTTTCTTTGCACCAATATTCCAATTGAAGCTTTAAGTCTGTACCGACATTTTTTTGTCTCACCAATTCATTCACATATAAGGACATAATCATCATATCATTATTCTGTTTTTCGGCCCAAATAAACGCCTGAGTCTCTTCTTGCTTAGCAATACAAATATAACATTCATTAGATTTCATTCGAGTAATTGTTTCATTGATTTCATCTTCAGTTGGTACATACCCAGGAATCCAAAGACTTGGAGTTTCATTATGCCATTTAGCAATATTGTATAATACCTCATGTGATACCTCTTTGGCATCAATTCTCAAATAATCCATTTACCCCTCAATTCTTTTAGTAAATTTTTCTCCTAAAGCTTGCTCTATATAAGGCTTTATATGCCAGAAGTTTGTGAACTCCTTATATTCTTTCACCGCATCACTATTTACAACACCAGTTTTATACGCTCTTAACAAAATATTTTTCGGTGTATGTTCCATATCTATAAACTCAAGTACTTGAGTATTATATCCCATAATATCCAAAACATTGGCTCTTATACTATCAGTTATTAAAGAAGATAAACGTTCTTTTATTAAACCATGTTTTTCCATTGTCTGCATCATTGGATTATGGATTTTCTTAAACAATTCATGCTGACAACACGGTACTGCCAATATAACATCAGCATCCCAAGCAATAGCTTTTACTAATGATTCATCGGTCGCAATATCACAAGCATGTAACGAAACTACCATATCCACTTTCTTTAGACCAGAGAAATTCTTAATATCACCTTGTACAAAATGAAGATCCTTATATTGAAGGCTTTTAGCAAGTTTGCTACAGTGTTCAATAACATCCGTTTTTAAATCTAAACCAATAATATCAACATCTAAACCCTTTAATTCTACCAAATAATAATAAAGAGCAAATGTTAAATAAGCCTTACCACAACCAAAATCTACAATTTGAATTCTCTTAGATGTATTTAAGTGGGGCACACAGTCTGAAACCATTTCTAAATATCTATTAATTTGTCTAAATTTATCATATTTTTTATTAATGACTTTTCCTTGTTCCGTCATAACACCTAATGCATGAAGGAAGTTGCACGGTTTGTTTTCTTCTATAATATAGTTTTTCTTTCTGTTATGTGATAAATCAAATGTATTTCTAGAAGGTGCTTTCTTCAAGATTTTAGGTACACCTTTTTTGCTTACAAGTATTTGATAATCAGCATCTAAAGTATAAATCATTGCTTGCTTAAAATAAGTCTTTGCCAAGCCAAAAGCAATATCAATTGCTTGAACATTGTTTAAGTTTTCATGTTTTACTTTCTTATCATACTCATATTCAAATTGAAGCAAACGTTCATTCTTAACCACAACTGGTTTAATTTTGAGTTTATTAAACTCCTTATCTATACCTTTTCTAACATTACTAAATACAGCATAAATAATTTTTTCATTGTTAATGACTTCTTCCAATATATCAAATACTTTTTCCACAATTCACCTCATAAAATAATAATCTTTATATAATAGTACACTATATTTCAATATTCTCCACATACTTAATAAAATGTTTATAGAATCCTCTCATTTTATAAACATCTTCAATCTTTTTATTTTCTAAAGAATAACCTTTCTTTATTGCACCTATAGAGTATATTGCATTAACAGGGCAGTTGTAAACACATCTTAAGCACATCACACAATTCTCTCCAAAATTAATTGCCTCATCGATGTTATTCATTGGACAATTTTCTACACAAACCATACAATTAGTACAATAATCAGCCACTTTAAAATGTTTATGATAATTCTTAGCTCCCTCGGTACTCTGAAGATTATGGACTTTATCAAACAACGAAGCCATCACTGTGTTGCTTTCAAATCTTCTAATCACATTATTTTGTATATCATTCGAAGTATGAGCAATTTTATCCTTTGCAGCTTCATACAATATGCCTTTTATCTCATTTGGATAATCAATTACAAAGTTAGCAGGCATAACAATCAGTCTATCATACATTACTCTGTAACCTTTCTCCTCAAGAATTCTAATTAACTTAAAACTAGCATAATGATTTATACGAATAAAATCTGCCGCAGTTTTGATTATATAGACCTTTTTAGAACCCTCAGGCAATCCTGTTGCAAATTCTAGTACATTTCTTGGGACACCAAATCCATGAACTGGATACATAATAACTATTTCATCTTCTATTCTATAAGTATCTTCAATACAATACATAACGCTCTCTAATTGCCTACTCAACATTTCTGCAACACTCTCAGTATTGCCTGTTCCAGAAAAATAGTATATTCCGTACATATAAACCTCCCTTTCTTCTGATAATAATATGTTATAGTTAATATTAAAGGAGAATCAAATGGCCAATATTATTACTCTAATACGCTTAATTCTAGTACCATTATTTCTATTAATAGAACCCTTTACAACATCCTTTTATTTGCTTTATGTTTTTTGTGGTATTTCGGATATACTTGATGGTTATATCGCTCGGAAAACAAGATCGGAAAGCCCACTAGGTGCTCGCTTAGATTCCATAGCAGATCTTGGAATGGTAATCATACTCCTAACTGTGTTAATACCCATAATCAAGCTCGATATGCATTACCTCATTTGGATGTATGCTATTATTCTTATACGCTTCATCTCAATGATTATCGTCTTTTTAAAATATAAACAGTTCGGTATACTCCATACCTATGCCAATAAAATGACTGGTCTTTTATTATTTGTATTCCCAATAATCTATCATGTCTCCTGGTTTGATTTTTACGCTATTTTACTATGTTTGATTGCAACTCTCTCTGCTGTTGAAGAAGTAATAATTCATTTCACAAGTCAAGTATTTATATCCGATACAAAATCCGTCTTCAAATAACAACATGACTATTATAGACATGAATATTTCATTTTTTTTACTGGCTTTTACTAGTCAGGAACGTTACAATAAAAACTAAAGGGGGGATAGCAGTGAAATTTAATGAAAAGATTCAAAATATGCAAGATGAGATGGTTACATCTCTGCAAGAAATATTAAAATTTAAATCTGTGGAAGGTGAAAAAGATGGTGATATGCCATTTGGTAAAGATGTTCATGACTGTCTTATTTACACACTAGACCTTGCAGATAAATTAGGCTTTAAAACTAAGAATGTTGATAACTATGCAGGTTATGCTGAGATTGGTGAAGGCGATGAATTAATTGGTATATTGGTACATTTAGATGTTGTGCCAGAAGGTGATGGTTGGGACTATGATCCATATGGTGGTGAAATCGCAGATGGTAAAATTTTTGGTCGTGGTACACTTGATGATAAAGGTCCTGCTATTGCAACACTATATGCAATGAAAGCTCTTATTGATGAAGGTATTACTCTTAATAAAAGAGTTAGAATCATCTTTGGTCTAAACGAGGAAACTGGTTGGGCAGGTATCAACTATTATTTAGAACACGAAGAAACACCAACACTTGCTTTTACACCAGATGCAGAGTTCCCTGCATGTCATGGTGAAAAAGGTATCACTGTGTTTGAACTAAAAAGAAACTTTAAAGAACTACTAAATGATGGTGGTGTTGAGCTTTTAAGCATTACAGGTGGTAACGCCCCAAATATGGTACCTGATTATGCTGAAGCAAAAATCATTGAAACTTATTCAATTGATTCTATGATAGAAGCATACATGAAGGATAAAGGCGGTAATTTCAAAGTAGAAAGAGAAAATGGTATCACTACCATAAAATCTACAGGTATTTCTGCACATGGATCAACACCTGAAGTTGGCGAAAATGCAATTTCATATCTATTAGACTTTATCAATGCCTTGGATGTTAAATTGGGGGATTCTTCAAGCTTCATTAGAGGCTATGAAAGAACTATCGGCTTAGAATACAATGGTCAAAGAGCTGGTTGTGGCTTTGAAGATGAGGATTCAGGTAAATTAACCTTTAATGTTGGTAAAATAGAAATGGATAAAGAAGATGTAAAACTTCTTGTAAATGTAAGATACCCAATTACAACACCATTAAAGGTTGTAGAAGATGGTATAAAAAATACATTTAAAGCTATTGGTATGGAATACAATTTACTAGACCATATGGCACCAATTTACTTCCCCAAAGATCATGAACTAATTGTTAAACTGATGAAAGTTTATCAAGATCATACAGGTGACATGAGTGAACCTATCACAATGGGTGGTGGTACATATGCAAGAGCTATGAAAAATGCTGTTGCATTTGGTGGTGTATTCCCGGGTGAGCCTGAGCTTGCACATCAAAAGAACGAATTCATTAGTATTGAGAATTTGGTAAAACAATCTCAAATCTACGCATCAGCACTTTATGAGTTGGCTAAATAGATTAAAAACACATCGATTATTCGATGTGTTTCTTTATTTCTTATATAGTAAACTATTATTTTATTGTTTCTATTAAATCATTTACAATGCTCTGATTCTTATTCTTTAATGTGACAATGGCACTTCTTGTTTCTAAGGACTTTGAGTTAATCACTGCATACTTTAATTTTGAACTTCTTATAAAGAATTTTCCACTAAAAGGCAATATCGCTACACCTAAACCTGCTTCTGTCCATGCAAGTATGGACCTTGAATCCTCACCTAAGCAAATAACATTTGGGGTAATGCCTGATGCATATGCTTCATTTTCTATGATTTCAAGAAATCTCTTGTCTAATACTAGAGGTAACTCTCTTAAAACTTTAACTTCAATTGTTTCATCCAAAGAATACACTTGAGGGTCATATACTACAATCATTGGTTCTGATTCTAGATATTCCACATTGTAAATTTCAGCATTAAAAGGTGTTCTTACTAAACCCACATCTATTAAACCATGATTCAACAAATCCAATATTTTATGTGTATTTCCCTCTTTCATAACAAACTTCATAGCTGGATACAGCTTATGGAAATTGGTCAATCTATCTGGAGATAACAAAGCTGCTGATGATGCAACAAAACCAATTTTTATTTCCTTTGTTTCACCATATTGAATTTCTCTAACCTCATTTTCTGTGGTTTCCATCAACTCAATAATCTGCTGTGCTCTTACTTTTAATTTCTTGCCTGCCTCAGTCATGACAAGCTTTCTTGTGGTTCTATGAAATAACTTTGTGCCTAGTTCTTCTTCTAAAAGTTTCAGCTGATAGGTCAGAGGTGGTTGCGACATATGTAAATTCTCTGCGGCTTTCGTGATGTTCATAGTCTCAGAAATTTCTAAGAAATAACGGAGCTTTTTTGTGTCCATATTCATATCCTTTTTGTATTAATAGTTATAATTATATGTATTTATCATATTAATCATATCATAGTAGAATGTTCTTAGAAAGGAAGTACTTATGAAAACAGTTGGAATACTAGGTGGGATGGGTTCCATGGCCACAGTAGATTTATTTGAAAAGATTATTAAGAATACACAAGTTACTTGTGATCAAGATCATCTACATATAATTATAGATAATTATTCAGAAATTCCTGATAGAACCGATTTCATTTTAAACAAAGGTATCGATCCAACAAAAAAAATGATAGAAGCTGCTATGAGACTTGAACAAGCAGGAGCAGAGCTAATTGCAATGCCATGCAATACAGCACACTTTTTCTATGATGAGATACAGGCATCTATAAATGTTCCTATTATTCATATGATGAAAGAAACATCAAAAATTATCAAAAGTAATACTATACTACTTGCTACTCAAGGTACCTATACAGCAAAATTATACGCAAATGTTCTAATACCTAATGACAAAATGCAAAACGTTGTATCTGAGCTTATCTATCAATATAAAAAAGACCAAACAATTAATGTTCGTCTTAAAAAAGAAGTTTTAAGCCAACTCGAATATCTTGACGGTATCATATTAGGATGCACAGAATTACCTCTGATATTTAAGCAAATGGATACCAATATACCTTTGATTGATCCAACTCAAATTCTTGCAGAAGCAATCATCTTAAAAGCTGGCGCAAAACTAATAGCTACCTAATCAGTCGCTAAAATATATCATCTATTTCTACTTCAAACTCCATAATACTTGAAATTATACCTTTCGTATAAGTTCTAACATCAAGTGATTTAAAATCACCAAACGTGTATACCATCACTTGTTTATTCTTTGGATCTACTATCCAATACTCCTGAACACCTGACAGCATATATGAATTAAGTTTAAAAACAACATCACGACTTCTTGTACTAGGTGATATGACTTCAACTACAACTGTCGGCAAACCCATATACCTATCTTCCTCATTGATTTTTTCTTCTGTATCACAGGCAATAAAAACATCTGGCTGCAAAACATCAGGTTTGTTAATTCCTCTCTTCCAAAAATGTACATCAAATGGAGATACATAAGTATCACATGACTTACCTTGCAATAGAGTTTTGAAGACATAAAAGATATTACCTACTATTTTTTGATGTGTCATAGATGGTGATGCCATCTGATAAATCTCTCCATTCAAGTACTCTAATCTATGTTCTGATTTTTCAGCAATTTCCATGAACTCATCATAACTTACTGTAAGACTACCATAATAAGTAGCTTCTTCTTTTACCATAAAATACTCTTCTACATCTGAATATATGGGAGCTAATCGAGCAATTTTTTTGCTATTTTTCGTAATATAGACTTCTTCTTTCTCTTTTACAGCATCTAAATAGCTTCCAAGATTCTTTTTAAGTTCTGTTGCAGTAATAGTTATCATAAACTACCTCCTACACTAAACATATATTATCGTACGTTTGTTGTCAACATTTCGCACGATTACATCTGATTGTTCATTCGTATATCACAGTAAAAAAATCCAAGTCAAACGACCTGGATTCTATTTATAATGATTTATTCAATTCTTTGATATATTCTTTAAACTTTTCGTTTACACCTTCATGTCGTAGAGCATATTCAACAGTTGCTTTTAAATAACCCAACTTATCACCAGTATCATATCTAATACCTTCAAAGTCATATGCATACATTGATTCTTTTTTAGCCAACTCAATTAAACCATCGGTTAACTGAATTTCACCACCCTTACCAGGTTGTGTCGATTCCAAAATATCAAATATTGCAGGTGTTAAAACGTATCTTCCAAGTGCAGCTACTGTTGTTGGTGCTTCATCTATACTAGGTTTCTCTATCATACCATTTACAGTATATGTGCGATCATCAATTTGCTTGCCATCTACTATACCATATTTCGATACATCTTCTCTATTTACAGATTGTACACCGAGTACAGAAGCCTGTCTTTCATCAAAAACTTCTATCAACTGTTTTAAACATGCTTTCTCATGATATACAATATCATCGCCTAAAAGTATGGCAAAAGGTTCATTACCTACAAAAGCTTTGGCTTGTAAAACTGCGTGACCTAAACCCTTCATTTCCTTTTGTCTTTTAAAGAAGATTTCTGCTAAATTTTCAGCTTCTATTGATAATGCCAATAAATCATCTTTACCCTTAGACTTTAACATATCATTAAGCTCAGGTGTTGCATCAAAATGATTCTCTATTGATGCTTTATTTCTGGTTGTAATTATAAGTATTTCTTCTATACCAGCGGCAACCGCTTCTTCAATAACATATTGGATTGCAGGCTTGTCTACAATGTTTAACATCTCTTTAGGCGTTGCTTTTGTAGTAGGCAAGAACCTAGTACCATAGCCAGCTGCAGGTATAATAGCCTTTCTTACTCTCATCTTTCCCCCTAATTCATGTCAATAGGATTTTCATCTTGCATGATCTTGTCCCTATATAAGAGATTTGTCTTATTAAGCTTATAATACAATCTTTCCAAAATAATGTAAAGCATTTTGACACCAAGGGCACTATTTGCATGAATTAGGCTTTCTAGGTCCTCTTTCTTCATAACAAGCATCTCGGTAAACTCATCTGCAATACCAACAACATTGTACTTCTCTTTGATCAGTGAAGTCTCACCAATCACACCATTGCTACAAATTGTTGCTAAGTTGATTTCCTCATTCGAATCGTTATACTTAGAAACTCTTACACAACCTTTTATAATCATCATGAACTCTAAATTTCTATCTCCAACTTGAATCACAACCTCATCTTTTTTATAAACTCTTACAGAAGTAATTTGAGAAAGCAATTCTAGTTCTCGATCTGACAAATCTTTGAAATCAGAGAACTTCTTAATACGCTCAATAATTTCATCTTTAGTTAAACTAGAAATTTCAATATCTTCTAGATTTCTTGTTGTATGTGATAAATTATTGACTTCCATTTCTCTTCTTATTATTGTTCGATGTTTACTAGTCATCTCAATAATTTTTACCCAAGTTCTTTGTACACGTCTATAAGCTGTGAATGGATCATCAGAAGGAATAGCTTCAAACTTAGATAAATAGATATTCTTAATAGACTCACTACAACCTTCAACATCGCCATCTGCAAGATATTCAAGTGCTAGTAAAATATTAGTTTTAAATATCTTATCCTCAAGTTCATCTGTTAAAAAATCACCTGGATATGGTGCAAAGTCATTTGCTTTTACCATAGTCATATTATTGACCTCATACTGCGAACGAATTTTTGCTTGTTCATATAGAAAACGATATAAGTCCTCTCTTAATCGCTTCCATATTGGATGGTTTTTCTTAGGTGGTAAATGTTTAATATTTAGTTTGTTATCTAAAAAGAAATCAAATCCAAACATTTTTGAATTAATCAGATAATCAATATCCTCTCCACGTGTTACATCTGGATCAAAGGCAACAATCTTATATAGATTCTTATGAATAACCATTAAACCACCAAATGCAAATGGCGTCATTTTAATTCTTGGATCACAACTTATGATCTTATCAAATGCTTTTGTTTTTGATCCAAAACGATCCCAATAAGTCATCCAAGGAACCATTGTAACATCATCATAGAATTCATCATACTTATTTAAATAATATCCAGCGACACCATAAACACTCTTACCATATATTCGTTTTCCAATATATTCTTTTGCCATATCAACAAACTTTGAATTCTCAAAGATTTCATCATCATCTATTAGAATCGTCACTTCAGCTGATAAAATATGTGATACGTACAAACAGATATTTCTTACATTGGAATACCCATGAATGTCTAATAGATTTGCATCAGCTTCTGATATACCTTGCTCAATAAGTAGCTTTTGAATCCTTCTAAGATTTTCAGCTGTAAAAATATATGTTTCAATATTCAATCCAACATTTTTAATAATTTCTCTTACACGTCTTTCTGATTCCTCTTCCACATCTTTGCAGGTTGGACAAATCGGAATCACCAACTTAAACTTCTTATTATCTAAATCCTTCATACTTTCAAGCGTTCGACCTAAAGTGTCGTTACCATTGATTGGCGTTGGATGGTCATATACAGCATCACCTTCGTGCCATTCATTATTTTCACGACTCCAATAAGTCGGTATAACTAGAGTTGTTCTCATGATGACTCCTTTCTTTAGATTATTGACTCATAAATTGCTGCGACCACACCAATTGAACGTTTCCAAGAAAAATTCTTTAGAGCATAATCAGCCGCTGCTTTAGCTCTCTTGTCTTTTTCTTTATGTTTTATTTCAGCAACAATAGCATCTGCTAGAGCAATATCATCATCAACGGGTACCAAGGTCCCTACATCTTTTATTAAGAAATCTGGTAAACCACCTTGGTCAGTTCCAACAACTGGTGTACCACATGCCAAAGCCTCTATTGCTACCAAACCGAATGGCTCCGTTCTTGATGGCACTGTACTAACATCAGCAATATTGTACAAGTCAACCAACTGATTTTGATTTACATGTCCAAGAAATTGAACGTGCTCCAATTTCAGAGTCAGCTTTAACTTATTCAGTTCCTCGTACAGTTCACCATTTCCTGCTATTAAAGTTACAACTTCACCATCAATGGCTTCATTATAAATTCTTGCAGCCTTTAATAGAACGTCGACACCTTTAAAGTGAGTCAACTTTCCTGCAAATGATACGACATAATCAGGCTCAAAGGATAAATTAAAATCATTCAAAACATCAAAACAATTTAAGTTTTTTACCTTGAACAAGTTTTCATCATAACCATTTAAAACAAGTTCTTTCTTTTCTTCTGGAACACCATAAAGTGTTGTAACCTCTGCATCTACCTGTTCTGATATGGTAATAACTTTTGAAGCCTTTTTTGCACCTTCCAAAGCATATTTATGATACCTATCATCTTTTACAAATCCCTTTAAATCTGTACCATGAGCGGTTACAATATAAGGAATATTTGTCTGGGCAGCAGCATATGGTGTAACCCACAAGTGCTGTGCATGTATCACGTCTGGCTTAAATTTTTCAACTTCTTCTTTTGTAACATCAACAAATTTTTGAACGTAAGATTCTAACTGCTCATCACTTAACTCATAATAAGTATTTATGCTTCGTGGGTGTGATGTAAAGCAAGGAAAATTGTAATCAAACTCAGGATTAGATGTTTCAGGTCCTTTAAATAGAATTACTCTTGTTTCAAACTCATCAAATGAAACCTGCTCGATCTCTGGAAATACTACTTTTACTGTATGTCCCATTTCACTAAGTTCCCTAGCTAAATTTTTTGTGTAGATCCCGCTACCTGATCCTTCTAACGGGAAGTGATTTAAAATCAATATTCTCATTTCAACCTCCTTATAAAATCAAACCAACTTGCCTTAAATGCTTCAAATTCTTCATTCATAATGTCTAAATGCTTATAGGCAAGTTCATGAGCTTTCGGTAACAATAAATATCTCTCATCACTTAAATGCTCACTTATTGCTTTGGCACCAATTTCCAAGAATTGATGTTCTGTTTTGTACACTGTTTCCAAATTTAGTTTATTCATTTCATTTAAAAATGGATTTCTACCAATCCAACCCATACAAGCATAAAAAAATCGATCTTTGATATTTTTATCTCCCAGAATATCTGGAACTATTGGAAAGTGACTATAAGTATTATGAAATATTTTCATATCTATATCATAAAAAATATAATCCTTCTGACTTTTTACTTGAATAGCTAGTAGTGTATCTTCACCTCTGGTTAAGTACTTATTCTCATCAACCATATAAGTACTTGAGAAAAATGGTAACATCGTCTCAAATAATCTTAATTTAATTGCAACATTGCCACCTAAAACTTTATTAGTTTTGAAACCGTCCCGTTTTTTCCCATGATCTGTTGCTAAGCAATGATGATGGTAACTATTAGTTATATAGTCATAAGCTTGTTCTTTCTTCAATCCAAAGAACAAATCCTGCATTCCTTCAAACTGCATTGGCGGTATTATATAGTAACCAGTATAATCACTGGTTGTAACCATAACATTCTCTTTCTCCAAATGCTTTAAATGTTCACCTAAGAAATCAACTTCTTGAATAAATACATCTTCAATTTCTGTTACTCGTGTATCGTATACACTTATGTCCATCAAATCATCTTTTTTTATGATTACTTCCGGATAAACATCAGTATCAATAAACACCAAGGTATCCAGCTTATTCAACATCGCTTCTATAATCACATGATTTCTACTGACACCATAGGCCGCACGTCCATCAGACGGTTTACTGTAATCTCCAATCAAATGACAGATTTTTTCTTCTGACATACCTAATGCCTTTAACTTTTCATGAAGTACTCTCGACTGTCTAATTTTTACGAGATAAACATCCACTCTTTTCTTCAACTCTTTGATTACTTTTGTATCTAATTTATCAGCATAGCCAATAACAATACTGTCTACTTTATGTCCGAATTTATCTGCGTTATCTAGAAATTGATCAAGTGGTTCCATACTTAATAAATCTTTTGTTATCATACCAAATGCTAACTTCAAATTATCACCAACTTTCTGAGAAAGTTTATACCCAAAAGAAACGAAAATTAACAGAACATTCAGTTAATGTATAGGAAAACCTATTCCAATTGTTTAAAATACTATCAAAAGGGTATATATTTAATTAGATTGTGAGGTGATATCATTGAAGATCCAAGCATATGACGTTTATTCAAAAATTGCCAGCGGTAATCGAATAAACTCTGCCTCGGATGATCCGGCAGGGCTTGCGATTTCGGAAAAACTCGAAAGCCAAATTAATGGTGATCAAAAAGCGATTCAAAATATAGAATCCAGTCAAGACCTCTTGAAAACAGCAGATGGCTCACTCAATTCTATTCTAGATGATTTAGGACGTGTAAGAGAGTTAACTGTTCAAGCAGGTAATGGTATCTATACTGATGAAGATCGTGCGGTCATTCAAAATGAGATCAACAATCTATTTGAGAATATACAGAGCAATGTACAGAATACTACTTTTAATACGAAAAAACTCATCGATGGTTCATTTACCGAACAGCAACTAGGTGTGGGTGCAAATGGTCAAGGGACTCAGATGACACTAAGAGATGCAAGTATAGAAGCTCTTGGGTTAGATAATTTCTCAGTAGAGGATGGTGTCTCAAAAATAGACGATGCTATTTCAGCTGTTACAGAATCATTGTCTGAAGTTGGTGCTAAAACCAATGGCCTTGAATCAAATCTAAACAATACGCGTATCAGTGAGATTAATCAAACAGCATCACAATCTGGTATTGAAGATTTAGATATTGCCAAGGCAGTGATGGAGATGAAGAAACAGACGGCATTAAACCATTACAAAACTTTGCTTTTAAACAAACAGGCAGAGCAAGAAGAATCAAAACTAGGTTTTCTCATTTAATTATTTGGTTGCAACCAAAAAGTCGAAGGATTTTCCTTCGACTTTTACTTGTTATTAATATGAGTATAAATCAATTCAGCAACTTCTTCAGGCGACAATTGACTATTATTTATTTTCAGATAGCCTGGTTGTTTCATTTCACCAGGATTTGAATTAAGTCTATATTTGTCCATAGAAGAAACCAAATGTTTGTCTGATCGTTCAATGTCTCTCTTAGTTGCTTTCTTCTCAAGTCTCAAAGCGGTCTTATTTCTTTGTAATCGTATGTCTAAATCGGCTTCTAATTCAATTAGAAATACAGTATAACCATTTGATTCAAAACGCTCAATAAAGTCATTCACATATTTATGTTCCGATTCTAAATTAAATCCCATCATATAAGTAAATGTAAAACCATCTAAATCTCTTTTAAGAACATCCTCGAAAATTACATTTCTAAGTTTACCAATTAATTCCCAAGAAGGTTCTTCTAAACTCCCATACAACTCGTTAACCATTTCAATGGTCATATGATTATGAAATAATCTATAGTTATACTTTTCTCTTAAAGCTAATCCAACAGCCATCTTTCCAACAGCTTGTGGTCCCATTATCATAATACAAGGCTTCATCTCATTCCCTCCAATATATTTTTACGATTGTAACATATAAAAATATCTCGGTCAATTACAAAATCTTATCCCAACTGTATTTAATATCTTGCTTAAATGATCTTCTATGAGTGATTAAAGGTTGCCAATCATAAGGAATAACTTGTCTATATGAATGGTAGGTATACCGTTCATCTAATAACATTATAATCCCTTTATCCTCTTCTGTTCTAATCACACGTCCCGCTGCTTGCATAACTTTGTTAAGTCCAGGATATACATATGCATAGTTAAAAGCATCTTCATCATGTTCTTGATGATAACCTTTTATGATTTCACGTTCTAAACAGACCATAGGAAGACCAACGCCTACAATCGCTGTTCCTATGAGTCTATCACCTCTTAAATCAACCCCTTCAGCAAAGGATCCGCCAAGTACACAAAAAGCAATCATAGATTTTTCTACATTCTCCTTGAACTGATTCAGGAAATCTTCTTTTTCAGTTTCAGAAAGATCACGTTGCTGATCTACTATGTCCACATCAACTTCTAGCTCCTCAAAGCACTCCAAGACTTCTTTTTTATAGACATACGAAGAAAAAAACACAATATAATTACCTGTTTTAGACAAAACCATATCTTTTAAGTACAGAGCAATATCTTCATAACTATATTGGCGTTGTTTATATGTCGTTTTTATATCTGAACCAATCATATACATACGATTCTTCTCGTCAAATGGTGAGTTTAAAATTAGCGTATAATCATTTTCTTCATAAGAGTAAAGTCTATGAAAGTATTGAATAGGAGAAAGCGTTGCTGAAAAAAATACAGCACCTGCTCCATGTTTCAATGTTTGTGAAAGCAAATAAGCTGGATCAACACAAAAGAGATTCAACTCAATATCATTTCTTTTGATTTCTACATAAGTTTTATAGCAATCGTCGTATAACTCCGAGATATTAATCATATTTAAAACTTCAAAGTAATAATCTAAAATAAGGTCATAGCAAGCCAGATCTTTTCTATCGCTCAAGAGAACATCAGCAAGCTGAGCAAACCTTCTCATAATCTGTATCAATTCTACTGGTTGATCATTAAAAATGAATTTATCTTTTTCAATGCAGTCGTTTTTATACTCTAAAAGAGACTTATTAAGCTTTGTAACAACTTTAATAAAGGGTTCTACTTTGTCTTCTTTTTCATGAGGTTTTAAACTTCTTTTTATATCCAAAAGTGGTTTTTTTACAATTTTCGAAGAAAACATTCCTCGTGCTCGATCAACCAAATTATGGGCCTCATCGATCAAAAAAGCATAGTCTTTTTGAACATCTGCGAAAAATCGCTTTAAATTCACCCTAGGATCAAAAACATAGTTATAGTCACAAATGATACAGTCTGCAATTAAAGCGATGTCAAGGGAAAATTCAAAGGGACAGACATGGTGTTTGATTGCATACGCTTCAATCACCTCTCTAGTATAAGCATCCGTTTGATCTAAAATATCCTTAATCGCATCATTAACTCGATTATAATACCCCTTTGCATATGAGCATTCTTCTGGGATACAGGCTGCATCTTTTTCAAAACAAATCTTGTCTTTTGCTGTTATGGTTAGGTTCTTCATACGAAGACCCTTTTTTCTCATAATTTCAAAAGCTTCTTCAGCTACAGAACGCGTAATGGTTTTTGCGGTTAAATAGAATATCTTAGTAGTATGGCCTTCACCTATGGCTTTTATGGTTGGAAACAAAGTAGATATGGTTTTACCGATTCCTGTTGGTGCTTGAATAAAAGACTTCTTCTTTTCTTGAATGGTCTTATATACACAGACTGCCATATCTCGTTGACCCTTACGGTAACTATCAAAAGGAAAATCAAGAGATTTTATTGAAGCATCTCTAATCTGTTGCCAATCATCTATGCGATAGGCAAAATCCAAATACAACTCTAATGTATCAGTAAAGATCTTCTCTAATTCTTTAAAAGTATATAGACGTTCAAATCTTCTTACCTCAAAATCATCCACTGTTACATAAGTTAGCTGAACTTTCATTTCTTTTTTTTCATGTTTTGTCGCATAAATATAGGCATAAAATTCACCTTGCAACCAGTGCATAGGATAATCATCAATTTCCAAACTATCCAGTTCTCTTAATGTACTTTTTATTTCATCAATAGTAATGATATCACTGTGTATCACACCATCCACACGACCTTTAATGCGTATTAGAATATTCTCTCTAGTAACCTCATGCTTCAATGTTACTTCAGATACATAATCATCACCCATCTTCTTCTGTATCGCTTGATGCGCTTTGGTACCTTTTAAAGCTCTCGATTTACCTACAAAACGCGCATCTAAATCTCCACCTCGATAAACAAAGTGGATTAAGTCTCTAACGGATATATCAATTTCTGTAGTATTTAAAATCTCAGACATAACAACTCCTAGAACGTTCGTTCGTACTCATTATAACTAAAAAACACTTAATATAAAAGAAAAAAATCTCCTCAGACTAAGTCTGAGAAGATTCTACTTTACTGTTAAGTATTTTTGTTCTCTTTTTAAAACAACACGAGAATAAGCAGTTTCGTAAGTCTGATGTTTTTCGAACCATTTTTGCATACCATAGTTACCACGGTTATAAGCCGTTAACATCTTCGTATCATCACCGAATTCTTTTTTTAAAATAGACAGGTATTTTACTGCTAAAGGAATATTGTAATCCGCTTCAAATATTCTTGAAGGATCATACTCAAGTCCTAGTTCCTCACCATAGGCAGTTGCTAACCATTTTTCTGTACCAGGTATGATTTGCATATAACCACGATCATCAGAAGTACCTACTAGATATGGATTAAAACTACTTTCGAGATCCATCACACCTAAAATTAAAGATGGACGAATATCAAATTGCTCTGCATATTCAAGTACTAAGCCAGCAGTATACTCATCCAATGGCGTTAATCTCATGATTTCATCGATACGCGCATTATGTGTAAGTGCCCTTTCCTGTTCTTTTTGTTCAAAGTATTGATTTAGTTTTTCTACTTCATTAAATTTCGAAGCATCAATTTTTTGTTGAAGTAATACTTGTTCATGTTTTTCTGTTGCAATCCGATCAGCTTCTATTAATTTTGTCTCAAGCTTGATTTTATTGATTTCAATGTCAAAGTTTACATTCTCAACTTCGTTAACCAAAATCATATCTTCACCTTGAGAGACAAATGCTAAAACACTAATCATCAACATGAAAATTACGAGCATTACCACTCTATATTTTTTCATTTTGAATTCTCTCCTAATCTTTTTTATATTAAAAATCCATTTGATGGCTAAAAAAAACGTGCTAAAAACTTAACACGAGTGCTATTATAGCATAGTCAATTATGATTGCAAGCTTTTTTTGCAAAAAGTAATATTCCTAAAAACTGTAAATTTCTGAAAAATCACAATAAAAAGAGACGTATTTCTACGTCTCCAAGATATCTACTGTAAAATAAAATCTTACACCTTTTTTTGTGTTCTCGGCACCAAAATCAGTATCATGTAATTCAACTATATTCCTTACAATTGCTAGTCCTAAGCCTGTTCCTCCATCAGATTTATTTCTAGAAGCTTCGACTCTATAAAAACGATTCCACACCTTTTCAATTTTTTCTTCAGGTATCGATTCACCGACATTTTCCACTTGTAGAAGTAACTGATTATTTGATTCACTAATATCAATTTTTATTTTTTCATTACGCATCGAATGTCTTATGGCATTAGACAAATAATTCACTAAAACTTGCTCAATTCGAAACTCATCTGCAAAACAAGAAGACGTTTCAGTATGACGTTTAATGACTACCTCTAAACCTTTTTCTTTTAAACTATATTCAAATCGATTACTCACAAATTCAACAAGTTTTATCAAGTCAAACCGCTTTTTTTCTATTTTAAAATTCGTAGATTCAAGTTTACTTAGTTCTAACATATCGACAACAAGTGCATCCATTTTTTCAGTCTCTTCTATAATAACATCTAAGTAATAAGTAGAATCCTCAAAAACTTCATCTCTGACACCTTCAGCAAAACCTCGAATGATTCCAAGTGGCGTCTTTAACTCATGTGATACCCCACTAACAAATTCTTTTCTCAGATTTTCAAGCTTTCTTTCTTTTTCAATTTCTTTTGTCAACTGAACATTTGCATCCTGTAATTTCTCCATACTTGTTGAAAGATTAGTAGAAAGTGTATTTAGCGATTCAGATAAACTGCCTAATTCATCACTCCGAGTAACTTCAATCTTTTCCTCAAAATCGAGTAAGGCCATTTTCGATGCAATGTCATTAATTTCTATTATCGGCTTCATTAATGTCATTGAATAAATATATGACAAGAAAACAATTAAAACAAATGACAACAGCAATATATAGATATGAAAGTCAGATAAAATGTTCTTTGCTTCTATAATATGTCTTTCTGTTCCTAAGGCAAATACTACTTCACGGTCTTTATCATCTCCCAATGGATGATAGAAGATCAAACGATTCAACACCTCATTGGGATATACTTCCTCATAAACACCCGAAGCGTTTAACCAAGGATAGTCCATACCATAATTAATCATAAAATCCAACACAACTTCTCGAATAGGCTGCTTGTAAAAAGCTGATTTGATATCAGAATAACTCGGAACATTTAATCCAATTACATACCCTTCTACAAAGTCTAATGCTTTTCCTTCGTCAATTACACGTATAACTTCAGAATTACCATTACTGATAATTAAAGGCTTGAATATAATATTACTTGAAGGCCAATGATATCCTTCAGCATATATATAATCACCAACTCTTAAAGACAGAATACTTTCACTATCACTATTGAGAGCGTGATTCAATTGTAATTTATGTACAGATCCATCAAAGGATTCAATAACAATCTCATATACATTTTCATTCTTAATATTGCCATATTTATCTAGAACTGTTAATTCTATTCCATTGGTGGTATTAAATAAATTTAAATTGTCTTGAAGATCTTGACTCTCCCATTGAGAGGCTCGATAATCCTGACTAAATTTATCCACCTGTTTGCTGATAATGTCAATTCTTTGATCTAAATAGAAATTACCAAAGTAAGCTCCTTGAAAAAAGAAAGCAACAATTAAGAACATCATAAATAAAATAAAAGTTGTAAAGGTCATTCTGCCTACAAGGCCTAATTTCATTGCTTCACCTCAAACATATAACCTACTCTAATAATTGTTTTTATAAGATTCGCATGTTCTCCAAGTTTTGATCTTAACTTCTTAATATGAGTATCTACCACTCGGTAATCTCCCATATAATCATATCCCCAAACACGATCAAGAATCTTCTCACGAGTACATACTCGATTTTTATTTTCAACTAAGTAATACAACAGCTCATACTCCTTTGGAGAGGTTGCAATTACTTTCTCGTTTACTTTCACCTCGTATGATAAAGTATTTATTTTTATCCCTGAAATATGAATAATACCTTCTCCTGTTTCCAAATCACCTTTTACACGTTTTAAAAGATTTCTTGATCTTGCGACCAAAACTTTTGGAGAAAAAGGTTTTGTTACATACTCATCAGCACCCAGTTCAAAACCTAACAGTTTATCTTCTTCTTCTGACTTTGCAGTTAACATAATAATGGGAACCGAAGAGATATTTCTGATGTATTTACAAACTTCCCAGCCATACATCCCAGGAATCATGACATCTAAAATAACAAGATCAACTTTTTCACGTTCGAAAATATCAATGGCATCATTACCATCTCCTGCTTCTAAGACCTCATAGCCTTCCTTTTTAAAGTATGCAACAATCAACTCCCGCATACGATATTCATCTTCTACGACCAATATTCTATCAGCCATGCTTCCCCCTTACTTTTCAGCTTCTTGTTTCAAAAAAATCACTTCATAAACTGACATGACTTTATATGCATCACTATACGACGACCATTCGATAACTGTCTCTAAGTCATCTTGATTCAATTTAAGATTTTCTTCAGACAAAACTTCTTCAACTTTATCTTTCTTCCATTTACTTAAAACTTCTAAAATTACTTCATCTACAATCTCTAATTGATCGTCAATATTCTTATTCAAATTAACTTCTGATAACAGCTTTGGTGACATCAAATCATGGAGCACCATCAAATCGACAACCCCAGTTTTCTTGTTAACAAGTTTAACAATTTCCTTTAGTTGATTTGTTTCTGCATATTCAACAGGTTCTATAACCGCTTCTTCAACTTCTTCTTTTGTTACTTTTTTTATTGGTTGTCTAATTTCACTTTTACAGCTAATTAGTAACAAACACATGATTATAATGATAATTTTCTTCATAAGTCCCTCAGTAATATTGTACACTAAAAATTGCAATAAAAAAATGAGTTGTTTTAGCAACTCATCCTCTTCTTCTTCGTTTTCTTTGCTCCTCAAATATATAACCGACAATCACTCGTTCCTCATTAGGATTTAAATCATCAAATTGCAAGCGTGTATCAAATCTTAAACTGTTTGTGTTCATTTCAATACTTTCAAGAACACTTGAATGTAAACTAACATCTTGTCCATTTAAGTCCACTCTTAAACGTACGTGCTCCTTATGAAATAATTTTTCAGGTGTAACCATACGAATACCACCTGCACTAATATCACGACTTACTGCATGAATTCTAGTTAAATCTGTTCTTTCAGGCATCAACACTTCTGCTTCTAATAATGTTGGTAAACGATAATGCTTTCTTCTTTGTGTTCTTCTGATATCAGATATTCTTTCTAATAATAGTAATACGACATCACCATTTCTAAGACGTCGTTCAACAACAACATCACAACTAATAATACCTGTGCCTTCGACAATGGTAAAAAGTTCAATATGTTCCTTAGAAAGAAATGGATAAAGATGTCCTTTATAAAATGGCGCCGCAACGATAAACTCACCAGCATCAGTGACATGTTCCATATGAGTTGCTAAATTGAGCACACCTTTACTCGTATCAATATGAAGTTCTACACGTTGTTTGGGTCTAAACCAATTATTATTCATAAAATCACCTTCTTTGTATACTTTAATTATATCCAATAATAGTGACTTTTAAAAGCGCCCGTTGCATTTAGACAGATTTATGTGCCATTTACCCATATGATGTGCCGTATAATACTACTCTTTTATAAAAATCCAATAACCTTTTAAGCTTTGAGAATCAGTAGTTACAACCAAATATGTATCATCTTCAAGCGTTAAATATTCATAAGTGTAAATTTCTCTGAGTGGATGGTTCACAGAAATTAACTTGCCAGTTTCCCAGTACAAATAACTCTCAAGTACAATACCATTATCAGCAATTTGCAAGTCAATAAACTCCTGATCTGATAAACGCCTATTAGGACTAAACTCTTCTACATCATAGACGTAGTCCATGTATCTCCAAGTGCCCTTTAATTGGTCATCGCCTTTAGATTCATCTTTATTACCTCTATAAGCCAAGTAGTATTCTGTGTTTTCTCCATCACCGCGATAAAAAATGTCCTCATATCGATAGAATAAATCTGTTGTATAATAGACTGAACTTACAATACCTTCATGTAACCATAGCCTCACCCTATTCTCATCATCATGATAATAGCCTACTTTGCCATCAAAGCTATCAACAGTATTAGTATAAAGAACTTTGTACTTAAAGTATAAATGATAACCATCTAACACATCTTCAGGTTCATTCAATAATGCTATTGCTTCCTCCTGACTTTGACCACTGTATAGATTCTTATAAATAACGTCAGGTCCCATAATTCTCATTTCTAATATCTTATTGTCCATAATAAAGAAAGCAACATCATCACCATAAGTCATAATATATCTACTTGGCAAATCATTGACATCATATATCTCGTTATCAAATCCATATCGATCAGCCACACCTAGTTTTTCTTCGATTTCATCACCTGTTAATGTTTCAAGATTAAAATCCGTTAAATCAATGACATCAGATTCATCATATACCTTAACAGTTCCATCAAAATTACTTACCAGACCACACCCAACTAATAAAAATACCCACATAAATATTAATAGTTTCTTCATATACATTCCTCCTTATTTACATCATACATAACAGATGGTTCTAAGTTATTAGGCAGTTGTATAGAAGTTGTAAAATCTATGATAACTTGAGTTGTTGCAGTAGCAGAAATTCGTATCTTATCCTCATGAAGCTCTACAATATCTTTCACTAAAGCCAATCCTAAACCTTGGTGTGCAGAGTCTCCTTCCTTTTTTATAAAAGGTTCAAACATATCTAACGAAAGTCCACCGACACCATTATCTTCAACAATTAAATAAGAATCTTTCATAATCAACTTAATAGTTCCCTGATCTGCAATTGCATCTATACTATTACTAATCAAATTAATTAGTACATTCTTATATAAATCTTCATCGATATTAAGTAATAGATCACCTTCAATACTAAATCCAATATTTTTTTCTAGGTGAATTGAACATAACACAATAGATTCATCAACGATTTTTCTTAAATTATGGATACTTCTATCAAGTTTTCTATTCGTGAGTAAAAGAAGTTTCTCTGACAATGCTGCTAATCTTTTACCTTCTTGATAAATATGCATCAATGATTTTTTTTGAACGTCCTCATTGACATTTTGATTGATGAGTAACTCTGAATACCCAATTATTGATGTCAATGGGGTTTTTATTTCATGAGTTAATGCACCAAATAATTTCTTGTTTTTTAATGCAATTGATTCCAACTCTGATACATTCATCCCTATTGTTTTACGCATTTTCTTAAATCTATCAGCCAATATGCCAATTTCATCTGACGAATTCACTGCAAGAGGATAATCATAATCACCCTCGATCATTTGATCCGATGCTTTTACAATACTCTCTATCGGTTTTGTCATCTTAAGAGAAAATACAATACTGGTTAGAAAAGCTACAATAAATATTAAACAAAAGGATGAAAAAAGAAATCTATATACAAATACCTCTTCCTCAATTAACTCACTAATGTTGAATCGACCTCTAAGAACTTGTAAATCATCTTTTAAAGGTTCAAAGACTTCAATGTAATAAAAATCATTGTATCTAACCAATTTATATGAAGTTTCATTTATATTCTCATCAACCAATTTATAATACTCATCTCTCCTATTATATTGATGAATCCCTATTTCCTTTTGTTCGAAATCAAACAACATACTTTTTACTTGCCTTGTTTCTACAACAGCTTCAGAAATTGCTTTTTCGAGTCTGTTATTTAACATATAGTGTGTGGTGGTAAAAACACTTAGACATGAAATCACCGTTACCAAACAAGTGATAAATAAGGTAAGTTTTGTTTTTAATTTCATATGCTCTCCAATCGATACCCATACTTATAAACAGTTTCTATAGGAATTTCTAATTTCTTTCTTAACTTTTGTATATGAATATCTACCGTTCTAGAACTACCAGCAAAGGCAAAATCCCATACATTTTCAAGTAAGCAGTCTCTTGATAAAGCCATCCCTTCATTTTCTATTAAATAAGACAGTAAATCGTATTCTTTCAATGTGAGATTAATGTGTCTATCACCTTTCAAAACTATTCGATTCTCAAAATCTACTTTTACTCCAAATTTTTCATACAGTCTTATAGGTCTATTTCTTTTTAGTACAGCCTTTACGCGCATTAATAGTTCCATGAGTTCAAAAGGTTTTGCTAAATAATCATCTGCACCCAAATGAAATCCCTTCATCTTATCATCTAATTGATCTTTTGCACTTAAAATTATAGTAGGAGTTTCTTTGATATGTTCTAGAACCTCATAACCATTCATAACGGGCATCATAATATCAAGAATCACTAAGTCTATATCTTTAGAAAGCTTTTCAAGTCCTTCCTTTCCATTAGAAGCAGTCACAACATCGTAACCACTTATGCTAAGTTGTATCTCTATTAATTCAGAAATACTCCTATCATCCTCTATCACCAAAATCTTCATATTGTTCCTCCACTTATAGTTTACCTAATAATAGAAGAAAAGTTGTAAAATAGTTGTAAAAAAAAACAAATGCAACGCATTTGTTATTCATAAATGGCAACAGCCATTCCAAAATATGTCGGTACTTCATAAGAAAGAAGTAAACCCTTTTTACTCTCACCAATGATACCAAATAGAATAAGCATTTGCCATATACTATCAGGTTTGCCCTTATCAATTAAACTTTCTTCTATATAAAGAAGTTTTTTTAGGTCATCAGCCTTTACAATCTCTATAATTTTATCATCTAATATTCTTGATGCTTCATGATAACCATAAGGGCCACTTTCGTCATGACAATGACCTTGATCAGCACTAGCAATCACAGCAATTTTTTTATTGCTTCTATTTAATACGTTCCCTATAGTCTTACCAAACTCAATTAGTTGTTCTTTAGGAATCTCTCTTGTCGGTGCAATTACAACAATTTCAGGCTGATAATCACTTTTACAAAACCAGAGAGGAATCAAGGTGCCCCAGTCCATTTCAATATTAGATAATTCGCCACTTAAAGCACCATAATTACACCCTACTACTGGAATTGTCGTTCGACTAACGGCCTCAAGTATTTCATTTGAAAGTTCTAAATCACATTTATACTCCAACGATACAGATTCTTCGAACTGAGACAAAGATCCTCTGCAATTACTGCTTGTATAAATACCATTATAACCTTTTAATCGAAGTCCATGAGGTGTTAACACTACAATGGTATCAGGTCTATCCTTCATTAACCTTTTCCCCATCTCAGTCATAGCATCTCTAGTAGGTTTAAATAGTTCTTTCTCAGGTCCTGCTATTTCATCTATAATTGAAAATCCATGTGGTGCAACTGAACATGTTGTAATCATACTCGCTCCATTTCAAATAATGTTATCATCCTCTATTATTATATAACAAAAAAGTAAATGCAATTGCATTTACCTTAAAATCTTTTGTGCAACCTCCACAGAAGCTTTTGCATCTTTACAATAAAAATCTGCATCTATTTTTTTTGAGTATTCTTCCGTTAAAACCGCTCCACCTACAAATACTTTTGTATCTGGACATTTTGCTCTAATAAGTTTGATAGTTTTTTCCATACTTTCAACCGTTGTTGTCATCAAAGCACTTAATCCAACAAGTTTTATATCATGTTTAATAACTGATTCTACAACTGTTTCAGGTGGTACATCTTTTCCAAGATCAATAATCTCATAACCATAGTTTTCTAATAGTATCTTAACAAGGTTCTTACCTATATCATGTACATCACCATATACAGTTGCCATAACAACCTTACCTTTAGAAATCTGATTATTTGAGTTAAGACGTGATTTAATTTCTTCAAAAGCCACACCTATGGTTTCAGCAGCTCTTATCAATTGAGGTAAAAATATCTTTTTCTTATCAAATAGGATGCCAACTTCATCTAAGGTTGGAATCAACTTATCGTTAACAACCTCAATAGGTGATAACAATTCTAGTTGGCCTTTAGTATATTCTAAGGTCTCTTCCCTATAACCTTTCATAATCATTTCTAAAAGATCCGATTTTTCTACTGACGTACTTTTAGATACCTTTTGTGAGGTGATTTCTTTAATGTTCTCTATATAATCTTCTCCACCCACATCTTTATTTAAAAGTATATTCATCGACAAAATGGTGTTGTATAATTGATTATCCAACGGATCCAAGATTGCCGATGATAGTCCTGCTTGCATAGCAAGACTTAAGAAAGTTCTTGTTAACAATGGTCTATTAGGCATACCATATGAAACATTGCTGATGCCAAGTGTAGTTTTAACTTTATATTTAGATGTGAGTGTTCTAATTGCTTCAATAGTTGACATTACCTGAGATTGTTGCGCAGATACTGTCAGTACGAGACAATCTATAATCAAACGTTCTTCCGGAATACCATACTTCTTAGCTTCTAAAATCATTTTCTCTGCAATTTTTACACGCGCTTCATAAGTAGCAGGAATCCCATCCTCATCTAAAGTTAAACATATAACCATCGCACCATATTTTTTTGCAATAGGAAAAATTTTATCCATAGACTTTTGCTTTCCATTGACTGAATTGATTATCCCAACTCCTGGAAAACGTCTAAGTCCCGCCTCTATTACTTTCGATTTAGACGAATCAATTTGAAGTGGTAACTCCGAAACACTTGCCAATTCATCCACAACTCTTTTCATCACATCTAATTCATCAATATCTGGTAAACCTACATTTACATCTAAAATATGTGCTCCAGCACTTGTTTGTTCAATGCCTTCTCTAATTGCAAGTGATAAATCACCCGATTTCAAAGCAGCCTTTAACCTCTTATGACCTGTTGGATTAATACGTTCTCCAATCTTTACAAAGCCATCAAAAGTTTCGTACTTACTCGTCGACGATACTGCATAGTTTTTCTCTTTATTCTCAAAATCCTTCTTTAAGATGATTGGTCTAATTTCGGAGATATGTTCAGGACCAGTTCCACAACATCCTCCAATAAGGCGCACACCTAATTCTAAGAATTCTTGTACAAATGGTCTGTAATCTGGCGCAGTAACAGAGAATGATGTTTTGCCACCAATTACTTGTGGTAATCCCGCATTAGCCTGAACAATAACAGGGACAGTGGCCACCTTAAGGATCTTCTTTATAATAGGCAAAAGTTGCTCAGGTCCTAAAGAGCAATTGACACCTAAACCATCCACACCTAATGCTTCTACAGCATTTACATAACACTCTGGTGTCACACCAGTTAGTGTTCTACCATCTTCTTGAAAAGTCATCGACACAATCACTGGCAAATCCGTTTGTTCTTTAACCGCCAAAACAGCTGCTCTTACCTCATTTAAATCCGACATGGTTTCTATTAAAACAAGGTCTGCACCTCGAGCATAACTAAGTTGCTCTGAAAAAGCCTCATAAGCTTCTTCAAAGGTCAAATTCCCTATAGGTTTCATCATTCTGCCAACAGGTCCTAAATCAAGTGCGACATATTTCGCACCTGATGCTTTAGCTATTCTAATCCCATTTGTCACAATTTCTTCAACTGTATAAGGTGTTTCCTTCAACTTATAAGCACTCGCACCAAAAGTATTCGTAGAAATAACATCTGATCCTGCATCAACATATGCCTTATGAATACTCAGTAAATCATCTGGTCTTTCCATGGTAATTGTTTCGGGCACCGTTCCAAGCGGTAATCCTATAAGTTGTATTTGAGTGCCTAACGCACCATCAAATAAGACTTGGTATGTATTTATAAACGATTTAAAATTCATGATTTCTCCCTACTGCAAATTCTAAAATCACATGACGTCCTTTTTAAGCAATCATCACAAAATCTATAGCTTACATCCATTTCACTATCAGATAAGCCAATAATACCCGTTACTGATTTCTTGGGTACTAATAATGAAGAATCGGTAACAGTTAATCCGATTCGTCTACCATGTATTACCTCAACAAGTGTTCTTTGAATACATAGATCCAAATCACCATAACCTGGACTGAATCTTGGTGTTTGATGCCTATCAATACCTTCTACCAATTCATCCAATAGTTCTTCTATTCTTACACTAGCACAAGCATCTAATATCATCTGATCAACTTTTGATATATAACCTGCTTTTAAGATCATTTGATCAACTTCAGGTCCAAGTGTTACAGCAAAAACTACAATTTGATCGGACTGGTCTAAAATATACTGAATACTTTGTCCCTTAAGAAATAATTTTGTATTTTCTACACTAATCATATCACCTTTTGCAATATCAAACACTTGGTAAATTGAGTGACCTTTTATTTTAGATACAACTTCGATGCTATCATCAATTTTTTTATTTAAATCATCATCAATATCCTGATCTTCATAACCTAAATATCTTAAAACTTCTTTTCTATCCATCTACACTTACCAGTTCTATATCACCCCATGCCCCAAGCTCATCATCAATAATGATGACAATACCCAAAATGCCCCTAATGGCTTTACCAAATTCAAGAGCTTCTTTAATATCTTCAGGGGTTTTAACAATATTACCGATAGCTGTTGCAGTAGCATCAGCTAGAAGTGTATCCTCTGAAACAACGACTACAGCATCCGTATTACCAAAGCTCAAAGAATGACCGACCTTACCTGCTGATGTACATATTCCTATAGGTGTATCCTCTGATTTGATTTTTATGCCAACTTGATTTGAAAATGGAGACTCACCTGCATAAATTGAAATTACCTTATCTTCATTAGATTTAAGATAAATATCACCACCATTTTCTATCATGATTTCATGATCCACTAAAGATTCACCTATATAATGGGAAATTGCTCCTGCAACGGTTGCCATTGGACCTACACCTGCACAGGATGAAGCTTCAATCATATGTCTAACAATTTGTGGTGCAAACAAATCTATTTCAATTGGCTCTAATCCTATGAAATTTGGTCTTCTTTTTATATAATCAGAAACTTCTTTTCTTAGTTTTGAAACATATCCTTCAGATTCAAACTCTGAAGAAGTTACAATCAAAAGATCTGTCTCATTATCAATCAATGTTTTCCTATAAAGTTTTTCACTTCTTATTTGCTCACGATATACTCTCTCTTGATACATTTTATCACCACATTGCATTGGATATTGATCTTGTAGGACAAGCATCGATACACCTGTTACATCCAACACATCTTTCTTCTGTAAAATTTAGCGTCCAATCTTCCCTATTCATTGATAATGCTCTTACAGTACATGCTGATGTACATATACCACAGGAAACACATGATTCTTTATCAATTTCAAGCGTATTTGTTATTAAATCCGCTTCTACACCTATTTCTTCTAAATAAGCTAGAGCTTCTGCAACTTGTTTTGAATTACCATCGATGTCAAATACCAAATATCCTTCCAACTTATAATTTATATCTGCTTTTAAAATGTTTACTCTTAAATCAAACTTCTTTATTAAATCATATGTGATTGGTGTATTCGTAACTTTTTTTGGAAACTTTAAGATCATTTTAATTCTCATCAGAAGCCTCCTTCATTGATTTTGTCACACTATTCGAATCAAATAGATCTACTGGTTTTGATAAATAAAACTTACCTTTTTCAATCTGGCTTTTAAGTTCACTTGCAATTTTTCTAGCCTTAAACAAACTCGCTAAAGGTGCCGTCTTAACTTCCTTATCACCCACAGTAATTTTCCCCGACTGTAGTTCCTCATAACTCACTCTAGTAAGAACTGGTTTAGGTCCATCACTCACAGAGTAATCTAATACATTAGTCTTTAATTTATCATTTCCAATTGAAACTTGCTTCATCATTTCTACATCAAGAATTGGAATTGGAATACCTACACCTACAAACAATGATGTCCCATACTTTTCATAAACCGCAGGTGCTATATACTCACTAGACATTTCTTTCATGTCACCAACAAGTGCTAATGTACCACCGGTTCCAATTGGAATGCCATTTTCATCTCTCTCAGCTGCTGAATTAAATTGTGTACCTCTCCAAGCTACATATCCTTGTGCACCTGCTAGAAATATTCTAGTTCCAATACCTATCGTCCTATAATGTGGATCATTCAAAAGTGGACTTAGTGTCCCTGCAGTTGAATACGTCACCACATTCACATCTGGTAGCAAAGTACCCATGTAGGTGTACAATGGCTGATTTGATGTGTTGGCTGCAGCCGCATAATTTTGATAGCAATTCCTTGGATTATAGATATATGCTTCGTTTAAATCATCCAACGTCAAAGTTCTTTGAACTTCTTTTCTTGGATAACAATCTGTTCCTTTGCCTGTTGCCTTCAACTCGACGGGTTTACCTGCAATAAGATCACAAATAACATGAGCACCACCATATTCATAACCTTTATCTAATGACTCCTCAGTTGCACCAACATAAGTATCTACAGCAGCTAAACCGCCGGAAGCAGGTACATTATTAAGTGTTAGCTTTTCCATTCTTATAGCAGGACTTGCATGACCAAAATTTAAGAATGCTCCAGATGAGCACATTGGTCCAAATGTAGCAGTTGTCACAACATCAATTTTCTTCGCTGCTTTTTCAACGCCAATTTCCTTAACAATCTGTACAACTTCTTCGGCAGTAACAACAACTGCCTTACCTGATTTGATTTTTTCATTAATTGATTCGTATGTTCTCATAATTCCTCCCTAATAGTATCAAGAGCGGAAAAAAAAATACTCTCCGAAAGGAGAGTATGGGTATGCCTTGTTTTCCACTCATCTTCCGGTATAAACCGCTGGATTTAGCACCATGCTTAACGCTGGTTGCCGGATTTCATAGGGCCAGTCCCTCCATCACTCTTGATAAGTACTATGTAATTGTTGAATCTAGTATAGGAGTTTTAGAATCACTTGTCAACAATAATTTGAATATTTATACTAGAATATTATTATCTATGCTCTCAGAATCACAAATACGTACATCTTAAGCCAATAATATAAACTAGTATGCATACTGTCTTGAAATTGCTTAAATGAATTTTAATGTTTCATATAAGCACTTTCATGTACAATATCATATAATTTCATAATACATGATAACATAAAGTATAATATTCAAAATGTGTATACTATAAGGAGGACAATATGTATGATAAAGTAGTCGTCAATGATAAAAATGCTGATATCGGAGCCGCTAGTCCAAAGACCAGAAGAGATACTAGTTCAGTCACAAAATATAACGTTGCTGCTGGTATCATCATTCTATTGATCTTCATAATTGTATTTATTTTCATATAAAACAACAAACAAGCCTCAACACTAATATTTGTGATTTAGGCTTGTTTTTTTCACTTCAAATAAGCAAATTATAGAATTTATTCTGAATCATAATGGCTTACATTCTCATCTAGTTTATATATTGTTTCTAATGTAATTCTTAAATGTTCTTCTGAAATATTATCAAACAATGCTTGCATGGTTTTTTCATCTTTTACATTTTGCTCCTGCCAAAATGCTTCTTTTATTTCAGACACTTTTACTCTTGTAACACGTTTATCTGCAGGATCTTTGTACAGTTTTACAAACTCTTTTTTTTCAAGTTGAAGCACAATCGCTTTCACATTTTGATGAGAGGTTGAAAGCATATTTGCGATTTCTTTAATTGTTGGATCATATGTAAAACCACTGTTTACAACTATTAAACACATCATCTGCTTTAATGTTAATTCCGGGTTTTCTCTATTAAATAATACTTCCCATTTCCTTGTTACTAAAAATAATCTCGCAAATATTTCTCTTGAATAATCCATGAAGCCTCCTTGACAAAATAACAATTAGGTAATACACTACCTAATATAGGTAACCTATTACCTATATTATATCACCCTATCTTTCCATTACAAGGAGGATTCATGAAAAAAATACTCATATCTGCTCTATTGGTAATAATATTTATAGGTATATTCACATTATATACTGTTTACAGTGAAGACAAGCTCATCAATACAATTACCCTAGAAAACATGGATATAACCTCACTCAAAGACGGAACATACATCGGACAATATAACACCAAAATCATTGATGTAGAAGTTTCAGTCACAATTAAAACCTCTCTCATAACAGATATTACTATTTTAAAACATCATAATGGGAAAGGTGCAAAAGCTGAGATAATACTAGAGAGTGTTGTCGATAAAAATTCATTAGAAGTTGATATTATCTCAGGTGCTACGGCGAGTAGCAAAGTTATTCTAAAGGCCATAGAACAAGCATTATTAGAAGCTAGAAGGGAGTCTCTATGAAAACATTGGTATTATATTCATCTAAATATGGCACAACAAAAGAATGTGCAGAAAAAATATCCACTCAATTGAACTGTGATATGCATTCTTTGGACCATGTTGGTGATGTTTCATTGAAAAACTACACACATATCGTTATTGGTAGCTCGGTATATATGGGAAAATTACGTAAGTCTATTTCAAACTTTATTGAAAACAATACTAATATAGAAAGTAAATCACTTACCTTCTTCATCTGTTGTAATGATACAACTGATTATGTATCATTGATTCCAAGCAAAATAAAGTATGCATCCATATTCCATTTAGGCTTTGAGTTAAAGCTTTCTCAAATGAAATTTACCGATCGTTTTATTACCAAGATGGTTTCCAAATCATCAGAAGATGTTTCGATGATAAATGAAAGTGAAATTCAGCGTCTTATACATTCATTAAAAGAAGTTCCTAACTTATAGGAACTTCTTTCATTGTTAACTTAGCTATATCATTTTCATCATAATATATGCGATACCAATACTCAGCAGATCTGATAATGGTAATGCCATAAATAATCCATAAACACCAAATAGTTTTGGAAGGATAATCACCATAGGAATCAATAAAATAATCTGTTTAATTATATTTAACAAAATGGCTTGTTTTGCCATTCCTAATGCAGTAAAATAAGCAACTGCCAAATGGTGTACTCCGTATATCGGTAACAAACAGCTTGTTAACAGTAGCACTCTTATAAAAATGTTCATATCATGACTACCAATACCAAAGATTCTCCCTAAGGGTTCTCTAATGAGTATGACAATAAGAATCAGGATACTTCCTAAAACCAATGTTGCCATTATTGAATACTTAATGCTTTTTTGTACTCTGAACATCTGCCCCTTGCCATAGTTCTGTCCAACAATTGGCTTAAATGCTGTACTAACAGCTGCAATAGGTGAAATTACCAATCTAAGAATTCTTTGAGTTGCACCAAAACTGGCTACATAAATCACATCGTAACTACTTGCCAACTTATTGATCAATATCAATGAAATGGTGATACCGATTTGTCTTATAAAAGCACTTAAACCTATGGTAATAATGAGACGAGCATAATACTTGTCAACGATAAGAACAGAAGGCATTTTTAAGGTAATAATCTCTTGATTTCTCAAAGCATGAATATGCATATGAAGAAACCAATAAGCTTGAGCTATAGATGTAGCGACACCAGCTCCAATAACACCCCACTTAAACCAATACACATATACAATATCTAAAATAATATTTAAGCCCGCACTTAAAATCATAGCCTTCATTGCAGTTTTTATCCTACCTTGAGCATTCAGATGATGAAAATAAACCAAACTCCATACCATAAATGGCAGACCAGGTAACAACGTTAAATAATAGTGTTTTGCATAAACAAAAATTTCTTCTACAGCACCTAATTGTCTTATTAAAGGATCTAGGAATAATAAACTCATAGTTATAATAATGACAATACACCATGTCATCAGCGCAAAAGCTGTTTTTATACATTTCATTACTGATGATTTGTCTTTTACAATTTTCCTAGCAACAAATGAGCCTAAACCTTCTCCGATCATTGATGCAAAAGCAATCATCATAAGTGTTAATGGAAATATAACTGTTACACCACCCAGTGCATTTTGTCCAATACCATCACCTATGACAATGCCATCAATAAAACCGTATAGCAAATTAATAACAATGCCTAAAAAAGCTGGAATGCTAAATGTTAGAATCAGTTTGCCAATAGGATCTTTTAATATATCCGCTTGTCTATCCATCAGTTTTTTCCAAGAACTTAACAATACCTCTAGTTGCATCAACTTCAACCAGTTGACCATCCTCAAAAGCTTGCATAACACCTTCAATTCCAGCGATACAAGGTTTTCCATATTCTCTAGCAACTAATGCACCGTGTTGTAATAATCCACCTACTTCCAAAAGTATCGCAGATGCATTGATAAATAGTGGCGTCCAGCCTGGATCCGTTGCGCTTGTTACCATTATTTCACCTGGCAAAAGTGGTTTCTCATCTGGTGTTTTTAAAACTTTTATTCTTCCTCGTACCACACCTGGTGAGATAGGTTGTCCAGCTATTTCACCTTCCTTAGCTTCTACTTTTGGTAATGATAATATTTTACCTCTTGAGTCAATCATCTTTGGAAAATGATGTACCTGTGACAGCTTATTAAAATATGTTTTATTCTTGTCAATTAATGCATAAATCTCATTCTTACTCATATTATTAATGTGCTCTAATGTTTCTAGATGTAAACAGAAAATATCATCCACATCCTTTAATTTACCTTCTTCTACAAGAGACTTTGACATCTTTAGGATTTTTTTTCTAATAACATTTAACGTACGAATCCACCAATACTTCAAAGATTCTCTCTTACCACCGAGTAAGACCATTGCTTCATAGCTTTTGTTCAATTTCTTTGCAGCTCCACTACCCATAACATTTATCAAGGCTTCGTATGTCTGCTTTCGTATCTCCTGCGATTTGTTATATATCGTCAAAGGACTGAACTCATCTTCAACACCGGACATCGATTTTATTTGATTAAACAAGTTTTCAATATCTTCATAGCTTCTCTTAACTGCAATATCCAACTCGTTATGTGTTCTACAACCAAATGTGTTCAAGTATTGATGCCAGAGTGTTGAAAACTCATTACTCAATTCATCACGTTCTATTAGATTTATGAAACTATGATAATCATTTTGCTTAATTTCAGTAAATTGAGAGAGCTCATACATGGTCATTCCCATATCAATGGTTACATTGTCAGGCAACGATCTTTCTAAAAGTTGCATACGTTCAGAACCATCATCAAAGTGCTTCTCTAATTGCTTTGAAAGTTTTTTTCTTGAAAGCTCAGCTGCGTATGTCATTGGTAACATTTTCTTCAAGAGTTCCATATAAGATTGTGAAATCTTTAATGAAACCTCTTTTACACTACCAGTAAAATTACTTTCATCAGACAAGTATTTCTCAAATTCATCTTCATATGGTTGATACCAATTTTTATAGTCTCTTGGTTTTTTCATAGCTTTCATAGTATGGCTCATCGCACCAACATTGTTTTTTACCGCACCCCAAATTACACCTTTCATAAACTCTGGTAGTTTCTCGGGTATATAGTTATCTAAATCAAGTGTAGCTAACATTGTCGCAGTTGTTTCATCTACCATTTTCCAAGTATTGACCATCTTCTTCAAACCTTGAAGTTTAGCCGTTGTTGAGATATTCATATACATACGTCCACCCATTGTAGAGGCCATACCAAACTTTGGATCACTTGTAACATCTTTGCCCATTAAGTCTTCAAACATGACATTTTGCATCACTTCAATACAATCACCGCCTAATAATGAAATTGGTGATGTTATTCCTTGTTTAACTAAACTACCATCTAAATATAATATTCTATCCTCACCCGGCTTTGTTTGCATAGCTTCTGGGAGTGGTACATAGGTTGTAATTGGACGTGACTGCAATAAGTATAATTTGCCTTCTGAAAAAGCCCATTCAATGTCAACTGGAAAACCAAAAGCAGCTTCCACGTTATTTATTAACTGAGTTAACTCAATTATTTGCTCATCATTTAACACAACTTGATCAGAATTACCAGATATAACTTCTGTACCACCATTACAGCCTAGAATAATCGCTTTATTCTTACTCCCTTTTGAGTAATTTAGTATCGTATTATTATGACGATTGACAATCCATTCGTCTGGTGTAACCATACCTGAAACAACACTTTCTCCTAAACCTATATTGGCATTTATAACAATCTCATCAAAGCAGTTATTTAATGGATTAAGTGAAAAACCAACTCCACTTGCATCAGAGTTAATTTGTTTCTGAATAACCACAGCAATACGTATTATAGAAGTATCAAATTTATTTTGAGATTTATAATAAAATACACGCTCATCTAGGCAAGAAATAAATGCAGTTTTAATATCTTCAAAAATTGTCTCTCTATTTGATCCTAAAACAGTTTCATAACCACCAGCAAAAGATGCACCTGCCAAGTCCTCCTCTGGTGAAGAAGAACGTACTGCAAATAATTGACTTGAACTGAATCCAGACAAATAGGCAATAATCATTGATTTCTGTTTTTCAGAAAATAGTAACTTCTCAGCATGAGATTTTAAAATATCTGCTAAAGCCTTAAACTGATCTTCATCATTCCAATAATCCTTAACAGCATCCAAAGCACTTAGTTCATCTAACCACTCTTTAAAAAAATCAACCGTTAAGACCATACCATCAGGAACATTAAACCCCATATTTCTCATGGTAATAAGAGAAAGTGCCTTACCACCAACTTCAGAAATCTCAGGAAATTCTTTTGTTAAAAATTCATATGCTTTTTTCATAGTAACCTCCACTTACAAGTTTGAGTGCTTCCTCATAATTTGAGTATGCGCTCAATTATTTAGTTTGTCAAGTCAATTTGTAAAACAATTCTCTTGTCTTTTCAGTGTATCGGGTTTATTATGAGTATATACTCAAAAAATGAGGAGGTCTTCAATGACAACAGATCGTAAAGCAAAACGTATTGAACGTATGCGCGGTATTATCATGGATGCAGCTGTAAAAATTGTTGCTGAAAAAGGATTTAAACATACTACAACTAAGGAAATTGCACAAGTTGCTGATATTGCAGAAGGTACACTATATAATTACTTTAAAAATAAAGATGATATTCTTATGAGCATTGCCGAAAGACATATTGCATCAAAAAGGAATTGGAATGTATCTACAGAAGTTGATAGTATAGAAGAATTTTTACTTAGTCTCTATTCTAATCAGGAGAATACCCAATCTAGAGAAACTCAACTTAAAGAAAGAGAAGTACTTAAAGCACTTCTACCACTATTTTTAACGGATAAAACACTGGGTGAGCTATATTTCTCTAGAATCGTTTCGCCGTTTCTAGAAATTGTTTCTGAAAAACTTGGTATTTTGCAAGAAAAAGGACTTGTCTCGGATTATAATCCTGAAGCACTCTCAAGACTACTTTATGCTTCTCTAATTGGTTATGCTGTTTTAGAAATCAACAAAGATCCACTTGTAATAAGCGGGGATGAATCATTTAAAAGAGATATTGGTCAGGCATTTATTGGTGTATTTGCTAAAGGAATGTCATTATCAGAATAATACTCAGCAATATAATAGAGATAACTCAGATGAGTTATCTCTTATTTCTTACCATACTTTTTCATTAAATTTATTTTATATGTATTAATCTGAGTTTGCTGAGTTTCTTCAAAAGCAAAGGCTTCTACTGGTTCTTCCTGTACAGCCTCTTTTTTGATGATTCTCCCTTGCTCTTTCTTTTGAAGTTCATGTATCAACACTTCTATCTTATCTTGAAATTGGGAAGCTTTAGCAACCTGATACTTTGACTTAATTTTCTCTAAATCATTGCCAGCAAATCCTAAGATGATTTTAGCTTCTCGTTCGTTGATTTTTTCATCAACAATTTCAAAAACTTGATTTAACCTTTGATCATATGACAATACTGTACTATCAACTTCTTTGACTTGATCAGCCTTGATAATTGTTCCTGGTTTGACATCAGAATCAGTCGATTCCAAAATCCCTTTTTTCTTTAGAGCAAAGAAGGCACCCTTTGCAACAATTTCTTCAACACCCATATGTTTCGCAAGCATCTCCATAGTAAGATCCTCCAGCTCATGGTCTTGAAAAAATCTTGCAAGTACTACACAACACATTTTCTCATATATATTCAAATCTTCTCTATCAACAACTGATGATGAGATACTAAAAAATTCCATTTTCAACTCCTATGCATTAAACATCACACGCTCACTATTAAATAGGTTCTTAATGAAATAGATCAAAATACTTGCAATCACAATTGAAGAACCACATGTATATAATAACACGTTTGCAGTTAACTCAAAAGCAAAGAGTTTCTTTAATGCCATAATTGAACCATAGACAGGTATAAAATATCTCCAAGATTCAACTGGACCAGTCGTGTACATTGTTGTGAATCCCGATACCATAACTATCATGTAGATTGGAGACATATAAGTATTTGCCTCTTTAATTGTTTTTGACATAATAGAAATTAAGCAAATAACCGCTACATAAACACTTACAAGAGTTAACATAATAGCTATTAAAGCTAGAAAATCCATACTGCTAAACTGAAGCGATGCCATATCTATACCATCTCTAGAAAACATTTCTCCTGCACTTGGCATAGATAATATAATACCCAATAAGGATGATGCCGATGTAATAATCGCAATAATACCCAAGGCAATAACTTTACCCATTGCAAGTGTTTCACGTTTTACAGGTGTCACAAGCAATGTCGCCATTGTTCCTCTTTCTTTCTCTCCAGCAATCATATCAGGCCCTACACTCATTGCTCCTGAAAATAAGAAGATAGCAATCATCATTGGAAATAATATCGAAAGACCTTTACCAGTTGCTTTCTTATCATCCTGTATTTTTGCATTTTCTACATCTCTATTTAAATCAAAAACTTCTACGTGTTCTGGATTACCAATACGTTTACCTAAAAGAAATGTTTCATAATCTTTAAGTGTATTGTCAATATTGTATCTAGCTTCTTGGGAATAATCTTCTGATCCATTGTAATACCTTTTAACATTTGGAAGGTCATAAGACATTGCAGCAGGATCAAAATTTTCATCGAAAATCATATAAATTTCTGCATCTCCCTCTAATATTTGCTTCTCGAAATCTTTAGAAGCATCCTCTTCATATACCATTTCAAATCTTGTTTCATCTATAAATTCTTGAAAACTCTCTGGTGCATCTACAGCTATAACTGTTGGTATATTTTCCTCAACTTCATCAATTCTGTCTGTCATCATATTCCCCATTATGCTATACATCACATAAATACTAAGAGCAGGCAATATCATTGTTGTGAAAATCAACCTTCGGTCTGAAAAGATTCTTTTTAATTCTTTTTTTATTACTGTTAACAGTCTCTTATCCATTTTAGTTACCTCTCACTTCAGAATAATACTTAAAGAATGCATCTTCTAAATTTTCTGTAGCAGATGATTCTAATATCTCATTAAGTGTGCCATTTATCACAAGTTTACCATCTATGATAATTCCAATTTGATCACACAGTTTTTCAGCAACTGTCATAATATGTGTTGATACAATCACTACTTTGCCTTCATCTCTAAGTTTGACCAAGTAATCTGTAACAGCTCTTGCTGTAATAATATCTAATCCATTTGTTGGTTCATCAAAAATTACGACATCAGGATCATGAATCAAACTAACTGCAATTGATAATTTTTGCTTCATACCTGTAGAAAACTCTGAAATTTTTCTGTTTCCAAATTCTGTTATCCCAAAGTACTCGAACAATTCTTCTCGTCTCGACTTAATTGCTTTAGGTGTCATATTATGAAGTTCACCAAAGTATTCAATTGTATCTATTGCTGTGAAATGTGCATCTAGTTTTAATTCATTTGTTAAAAAGGCGATTTTTCCTCTTACTTTACTAGACTGCTTTTGGTTATCCATTCCCATTACAAAGACATCCCCATTAGTAGGTTTTATCAATGTTGAAATACAACGAAGCGTTGTAGTCTTACCTGCACCATTTGGTCCTAATAAACCAAATATTTGTCCTGGATTTGCATTGAACGAAATACCTCCAACAGCTACTTTTTTAGAAGTACTCGTCTTATCTTTTTTCATCTGTCTTCTACTTAACTTAAAAATCTTCTCTAAACTCTTTACCTCAACCATTGTTCCTCCTATTTATTTCTAAAAAACCACTTAAAGAAAGCTAGTGAACCTGAATAACCAAATAATACAATAATATTTCCAATTGCCATATCAAAAGATGCATATGCATTTACAATACTAACTATGCATAGTAATGTCACTGCTACAGCTCCTGCATAGGCAAGTGCTCTTAACTTATTCATTTTCACACGTTCATCATTTAATTCTAGTTCTAGTATATCCTCATAATCTGCTTTTCTCTGTTTTATTCTAAGAATGATGATGTTTAATGCAGCTGCTATAATCAAACCAAAGCCTAGTCCTGCAGTATAGTCTTTATTTAACCAATCATAATTTAACTGCGATGCTGTAATAAGACAAACCCCTAGAATAATGAGAATTGTCATCATCCATTTATAATTTTTTATTATTTTTTTTCTAAACATTATGCCTCCCAAAATAGTTCATCCAATGTTTTTCCCAATGCCTTGCAAATATTAATACATAAACTTAAAGTTGGATTATACTTACCCGATTCAATCAAACCAATAGTCTGTCTTGTCACTCCAACAGCCTTAGCAAGATCTCCTTGAGTCATATCCAATTCCATTCTTCGAAACTTTATTTTACCAATTGGCATAGTCACCTCCTGCAATCTTTATATTGCAAGTGTAATATATACATTGCCAAGTGTCAACTATATGTTGCATCGTTTCTATAATTAACCTCTTTTAGGAAAATTGAATTTCAAATTTCCCGTTTGTAATGCAAGAGTCCCTCTTTGTAAATAAAAGCTCTCTTTTGTAAGTAAAACTCCATACTTGTAAACCAATTTCCCGGTTTGAATGCATACTTCCATGG